>Ga0206947_1117_pt1 | contig 22442 bp, 11 predicted proteins | sample Alteio_BWOrgHeat_3_FD_153239 | JGI IMG/M metagenome (GOLD analysis project Ga0206947, IMG submission 153239) | Enriched cells from forest soil in Barre Woods Harvard Forest LTER site, Petersham, Massachusetts, United States -... | ecosystem: Environmental > Terrestrial > Soil > Temperate forest > O...
CACTTCCCTCGCAACAAGAAGCTCACCAGGGTTGGCGGCTATTTTTATAAATTGGGTTTTCATCTGCAAAATAATGACTTTATAAAATTATCATTTTTTGACTGAATACCCAAGTCAATCTTGCAAATAATTCAATAGAGTGTAAGTAATTGACCAATTAGAGGATTAAATCTCTTTGGCTTTAAAATACTTTTGTTTAAATCAATTAAATTTTCATGTCAATAGCTTCAGATTATACGGGGTATAAAGGACTACCCGAACTTGTAGGCCTCCATAAAATGGAGGAAGCAATCAATAAAGGTTTAACAGTTAATGAAAGTGTTAACCGCCTCAAGAGATTCCATTGGACAGCAAAGCGACTTAGCCTTATCCTGATAAGTCGTATAACATCAATGCCCGTTTATGAGTTGAAAATGGCATTTAGCATGCACGCGCATTTGTTAGCAGAACATGTTGAACCGTTTTTTAATCGCGTAAGGGAAATGCGTGAGCCTCCTTATGGCATGGATGAAGCTCCTCATGCAACCCTGGGTGTTTTATTAGATGAAATTCAGAATGCTCCAACTACCGAAGCATTGGTGATCGGGATTTACCAATACGTCATCCCTTCACTTATTAACGGCATTGAAAAACATATTGCAGATAATAACAAACTGTTTGATCACCCGACCTACAGGATCTGCAAACTGGCTTTGTCAGACATAAAAGAAATTGAAGATTACGGACAAACGGTTATCAAATCTTTAATATCACAAGATGATTTGACAGAATACCATAGCTGGATGTGTTATCTTGAAACAAGCCTCAATTCAATCGGTGGTTTGGACGGAACGCACCCAGTTTCTGAATTTAAACCCGATGGCTCATTCTGGAACGAAGCCTACGTATTTGATTTTATCCCTCAAAGAGATGAACGCTTTGTTGATGGGTTTAATATGCGGGTTAACGCTGAAGCATTTTTATTAGACAGGGATATAGAGGCTTTACCTAAAACGCTTATGCTTTATTTTAAGCGTATGCGCGAAATTAATGTACCCGAAATGATGGCCAGTATTGTGCACGAGACCGAGGGTAAGCCATGGGAATATTATAGGGAAATGATCCGTCAGATATGGGATGAGGCCCGTCACGCAATGATGGGAGAGGTTGGATTTGCTTCGTTGGGCATTGACTGGAAAAAAATCCCGATGGACGTTACCTGGTGCCATATACTTAATACGGAATTAAGTAATGAAGAGCGTCATTCAATTCTGTTTTATATTGAACAGGGCCTAATGCCGGCTAAAACCGGAAAAAAATATGAGTGGGAAGTTGCGGTGGCGACAACAAACAGACTTACGGAACTCATTCAGGATTATGATTGGGCCGATGAGGTACTGCACGCCCGCATCGGGCGCGATTGGATTGTACCTCAATTAGGGGGACAGGAAAAAGCATTAGAACATGGCAATAAAGCATGGGATAAAGCACTGTCAAACAGGTACGATCAATTTGAGTTGGAAGGGAGAACGAAGCATAGAAATTGGTGGCCTGAAATCTATACCGAAGCGTGTGAACATTGGGGAACAGAACCTGATGCTGTCATCTTGAATTTTGATATAAGCTATAGAGAATCACGACCAGACCAACAAAAGGTATAAAAAGAACCGTAATTATTTAACAGGGAAAAGTATTTAAAAATGATCAGGATGTTTTCTCTCAGTAAGAATAGCGCATGAAACCGTACAGAAAGTATAAAGTTATCAGAAAGGTTGAAGAAAATAGTTTAGTAGTTTCACTGTACCTGGCCCCGATTGACGATCGACCATTAACCCTATTTATGCCGGGTCAGCATCTAATGTTTAAGCTCCATATTCCAGGGCAACCGGTTCCTGTTTTTCGCTACTATAGTTTCTCGGATATTTACAGCCCTGAATATTACAGGGTATCTATAAAAAAAGAATCCGCCCCCTTAAATAATCCCACGTTAGCAAACGGATTGGCTTCTTCTTATTTATATGATTGTGTTAAAGAAGGAGACATTTTGGAGGCAAAGGGCCCTTCCGGTGATTTTTATTTGAATCCCGGCGATAATAAGCCCGTTGTCCTAATCGCCGGAGGAATTGGCATTACGCCGCTTTTAAGCATGGTTAAATCTATCGCCAAAATAAACCCGGATAAAATGGTTTATTTCTTTTATGGAGTTAATGGAAGCGGTGAACATTCTTTCCAGACGGAGATACAGGAACTGAGAAAGGGTTATGATAATCTTACCATCACTACGTTTTATAATAAGATCAGCCTCGGCGATGTACAAGGATTGCACTACGACCATGAGGGCTATATCAATATAAAAACCATTTTGCAGATTACCCAGGATATTCACCTGGATTATTATATCTGCGGACCTGGCGTAATGATGAACTATGTTACCGGCGAGTTGGAGGCTTTAGGTGTTCGTAAGGACAATATCCATACAGAGTCATTCAATAACCGAAGCTATCAAAATTTGCAAGAGGAAACGCTGGAGTCTTTGACGAATGAGGAAAGCTTAAAAAACGATACTGTATTTTCAATAGAATTTTTGCGATCGGGTAAAAAGATACAATGGGACGATCGGTACAGGTCAATATTGGAATTTGCAGAGGGAAATGATATAGAAATAAGCTCTGGTTGTCTCTTTGGCGATTGCGGTACTTGCCTTACCGAAGTGAGAGAAGGGAATGTGCATTATTTACATAAAACGCTGGCTTCAATTGATAAAGGTAAATGTTTGCCGTGCAGTTGTATCCCGACGAGCAATGTAGTGCTGAACGTATAGCCTTTGTGTGCTATTTGCAGAATTCGAAGTAGTCAGTTAACAAATTAGGTCTGCATTTGCAATGGATTTTATTCAATACAGTGTAAGTGATTAGCATAATTGAGTAAGAAAAGTATAATGGATTGGATAATATTTGCGTATACAAACCAATATAATTATCCCGAACTGTAAGAAATAATTTATGAATAGGAAATGGTATTTTTTATTGATTGTTTGTACTGGCTTTGTCTTGTACGGACTTCACGCATGTAAATTTTCCTCATCTGCTCCAAGTATTGAGGATCAGGTACCAGATACTATAAGTTATGATTTTAATGTTCGACCAATTCTTTCGGATAAATGTTATAAATGTCACGGGCCTGATCCGAGTAACCGAAAGGCTGGATTAAGACTTGATATTCCTGACGAGGCATATAAAGCTTTAAAGGACAATCCAAATGCCCATATCCTGGTACCAGGGAGCCCGGATATGTCCGAACTGTTTCGTCGGGTATCTACCAAAGATACATCGGATATCATGCCACCGGTAGCTTCTAATTTGAAAAGGCTAAGCCCAAGTGAGATTAATATAATTGCGAAATGGATAAAGCAAGGCGCAAGGTTCGAAAAGCATTGGTCGTTTGTACCGCCCAGATTATGGACGCTGCCGGAGGTAAAGAATACGCAATGGCCCAAAAATCAGATAGATTATTTTATATTGAGTAAACAAGAGCAATTTGGTGTTACACCAAACCCCGAAGCGGACAAGGAGCGCTTGTTAAAACGAGTATGTCTTGACCTGACTGGCTTGCCTCCAAGTCTGAAAATGATGGATGCCTTTTTAGCTGATAAAAGTGCAAATGCTTATGAGAAAATTGTTGATGAACTTTTAAAAAGTCCCGCGTATGGAGAAAAAATGGCCCTTCATTGGCTTGATGTAGCCCGGTATGGGGACACATACGGCTACCAGAATGATAATTATCGCAGTCAGTGGCCCTGGAGAGATTGGGTGATCCATGCTTTTAATGAAAATTTACCTTACGACAAATTTATTACCTGGCAATTAGCTGGCGACCTTATGCCAAATTCAACAAAAGAACAGTTACTTGCTACCGGGTTTAACCGGAATCATAAAATAACAGAAGAGGGCGGTGTTATCCCTGAAGAATACCGGGTAGCTTATGTTACGGACCGTACTAATACTTTTGGGAAAGCGCTGCTGGGTGTTACGCTGGAATGTGCCCATTGCCATGATCACAAATACGACCCTTTTTCACAAAGAGAATACTACCAGGTCTTTTCTTTTTTTAACAGTGTTAAGGAATCTTTTCAAGATCAAGGAGGGGCAGAAACTTACGCAAAAAAACCTATAATGCACATCACTAATGAAGATGTAAAAAGCATATTAAAATTTGTAAATAAGCAGGATACGGACAAGCTCATTGTTTCAGTTATGGGCGATAGTGAAGTTTATAGGAAAACGTATATACTGAAGCGTGGAAACTACAATACTTATGGCGATGAAGTTAGCCCAGGTACTCCAAAGGCTATTTTACCTTTTGATAATACTTACCCAAAAAATCGGCTGGGGCTGGCCAAATGGTTATTTGATAAAAAGAACCCACTAACGGCACGGGTTTTTGTAAACCAAATTTGGCAGGAGATTTTTGGAAAAGGAATTGTAAAAAGCAGTGCGGACTTCGGTATGCAGGGCGATCTGCCTTCGAACTTAAAGTTGTTGGATTGGCTTTCCGTTGATTTTATGGATCATGGGTGGGATATAAAACGTTTGATAAAACAAATGGTTATGTCGGCCACCTACAGGCAATCCGTTGTAATGACTCCTGAAAAATTAAAAATCGATCCGGACAACATATTGCTATCACGGGGACCACGGTATCGGCTGCCTGCGGAACTTATTAGAGACCTCGTGCTGGAAAGCAGCGGGCTGCTGGTTCATACTATTGGGGGGCCAAGTGTAAATCCATATCAGCCAGCCGGTTTGTGGGAAAGTGCAGGTAGTAGCGGTTCGACATTTAAGGACTACAGGCAGTCACATGGTCCGAACTTATACCGGCGCGGGATATACACGCTGGTAAAGAGAACTGTGCCTCCTGCATCTTTGGGGATTTTTGATGCAAGTAACCGCGATCAGTGCGAAGTAAAACGATCAAGAACAAACACGCCGCTTCAGGCATTGGTAATGATGAATGACCCTACCGTTATGGAGGCATCAAGAGTTTTGGCTGCGAAGCTTTTGCAAGAGAAAAGTAGTGTAAAGGATAAAATATTCAAGGCTTTCAGGTTGATTATAAACCGAAAACCCGATGAACAGGAATTGTCTATACTTATTTCTTATTATGGTAAACAACAAAAAACTTTAAATAAAAGGAAAGCTGAAAGGGTGCTGAATGTAGGCGAATACCCGACCCCGGAAAATTTAGATAAAGTTACCCTTGCTGCAATGATGGAAGTAGTTGATGCGGTATATAATTTAGAAGAAGCCATTACCAAATCGTAATAAATATGGAAAGAGATATTTTAGAACAACGTTTAAATATAAACAGGAGGCGTTTTTTATCAAGGTTGAGCTTGGGCCTGGGGAGTGTTGCTTTGGGATCCTTACTAATTCCTGATCTTTTTAGTGGCATCGGCTCTGATAACGAAGCCGATTTTACTCCTGGAATCCCGAGTTTCGCTCCAAAAGCTAAACGGGTCATTTACATGTTTCAGGATGGTGCGCCCTCACAATTGGAATCATTTGATTATAAGCCTAAGCTAAGGGAAATGATGGGACAGGAATTACCTGCGTCTGTTCGGGGTGGCCAGATACTAACAGGCATGACGGCTGGTCAGAAATCTTTTCCCCTCGCGGGGTCTTATTATGACTTTAAACAATATGGACAATCTGGTGCATGGGTAAGTGATCTTTTCCCTTATACAGCCAAAATTGTGGACGATATTTGTATCGTTCGGTCCATGTTTACAGAGTCGTTTAATCATGATCCGGCATTGACCTTTTTTCAGACTGGGGCAACTCAAGGGAATCGTCCGTGTATGGGATCGTGGGTGAGCTACGGGTTGGGCAGCGACAATAAGAACCTGCCTACTTTTACCGTACTGCTTTCCAAAGGGAAAGGAAATGGACAGGGGGTATATTCCAAACTTTGGAGCAATGGATTTTTAGATTCGATTCATCAGGGCGTACAGCTTAGCAATAGTGATAGTCCTGTACTTTACTTACATGACCAGGACGGTATCGACAAAAATGATCGCCGGAATATGATCGACAACATCGCCGCACTCAATGAAATAGATTATAAAGAAATTGGCGATCCTGAAATAATAACCAAGGTGCAGCAGTATGAAATGGCTTACCGTATGCAAACAGCAGTTCCTGAGACACTGGATATATCAAAAGAATCAGATGATACAATAAAAATGTATGGCCCGGACTGTCTCGTCCCGGGAACTTACGCTGCAAATTGTTTGCTGGCGCGGAAGCTTTCCGAAAATGGCGTGCGCTTTGTTCAGTTATACCACCAGGGTTGGGATCAACATGCTAATCTGCCTCAAGAAATGGCGGGCCAGGCCAAAGATGTAGACCAGGCATCAGCGGCTTTGGTTACGGATCTTAAACAACGTGGATTACTTGACGAAACATTGGTAATATGGGGTGGGGAATTTGGCCGCACTAATTATAGCCAGGGTAAACTCGAAAAAAATAATTACGGTCGCGACCACCATCCACGCTGTTTTAGTATTTGGATGGCCGGTGGTGGTATAAAACCCGGAGTAGTTTATGGCGAGTCGGATGACTTTGGGTACAATATTGTTAAAAATCCGGTGCATGTACATGATTTCCAGGCAACAGTGCTCAATCAATTAGGCCTTGATCATACAAAACTCACCTTTAAAAACCAGGGAAGAAGGTATAGGCTTACCGACGTTGGCGGACATGTGGTTAGGGACATAATAAGTTAATTAAGATGGAAAGAAGAAAATTTATTCAGCAATCAACTGCTTTTACTGCGAGTTTTTTTATTGCTAAAGATATGTTTGCAAAAAGTGACGAACCAATTTACGGCCATGGTAATATGCGTTACCGAATGGATAAGGCCTGGAGTAAAGCAAGTCCGATAAAGAACCCGGTAAACGATTGTCATGAAATGGTGCAGGATTCAAGGGGACGGATACTGCTGCTTACAAATGAAACAAAGAATAATGTACTTATTTATAATAAATCGGGAGAGTTGCTGGATTCATGGGGTCATGATTTTCCGGGGGGGCATGGATTAACATTGGTGAATGAGAACGGGACAGAGTTCCTTTTTATAACCGATATCGTAAAGCACCAGGTTTATAAGACCACCATGGATGGCAAAATATTGCTAACTATTAACGCTCCACTGGAGACAGGTATTTATAAAAAGGCGGAGGAATTTGTTCCAACTGAAACCACAATAGATACTAATGGCGATATTTTTATTGCCGACGGCTATGGTGCGCAATACACCCTGCATTATGATAAAGATGGGAAGCTGAAAGGTTATTTCGGAGGCCGCGGTGAAGGAGATGAGCACTTCGATAATGCACACGGTATAGTTATTGACCGGCGAAACGGTGCACCAACTTTACTGATTACTGATCGCACTCGCAATTGTTTCAAGCGTTTTAGTATGGATGGCAAATTAATGGAAATTATTAAGCTTCCCGGGGCATTTGTGTGTCGACCCGTGATAAAAGGCGACTACCTTTATGCTGCTGTGCTGTGCTCGCCCACCTTAGGTGCGGAGATTAATGGTTTTACAACAATATTGGATAAAAACAACAAAGTAATATCAAATATAGGAGGTACGGTACCTGTTTATAACGATGGTGTGCTACAACCAATGACACCCGCAGAAAAGATATTCTCGCATCCGCATGATGTGTGTGTAGATAATGATGAAAACCTTTATGTAGCACAATGGGCCTCTGGTAAGGTTTACCCTTACAAATTCAACCGCGTTTAATCTAGGAGACATTGTTGATGACAAAGCTGAACTACAAAGGTTATGCAGAGAACCTGTTGATTGCCTTAAATATTTTTATTGTTTTTCTTCTTCTTTTTGGTAACGATGTAGTTATACCACAATGGCTTCAACCCGTTGGCAGGTTGCATCCTTTGATTCTTCACTTTCCGATTGTGGTACTTATTATGGCCGTGCTATTGGAGTTTTTCAGGTTTCAGGAAAGATTTAAACATGAGAAATTATATCAAAATTTCACAGCTTATTTATGGCTTACAGGGGCTTTATTCGCCGGAATAACAGCAGTCATGGGTATATTCCTGTCTAAGGAACCAGGCTACGAGGGGAGCACCTTGGAATTACATAAATGGTTCGGCGTTAGTGTTGTTTTCGTTTCCTCAATTATTGTCTGGGGCCGTAACACTACCTGGTATAATGTAAAGATCGTCAGGTCTGCAGCCGCAGTGTCAATAATCGGCCTGGTGGCGGCAGGCCATTTTGGGGCAGACCTGACACATGGGGCCAATTTTGTTTTAGAGCCGGTTTGGCATCCCGCTGCAAATAAAGTACCTGTTGACAAAGCTTTGGTATTCAGAGACGTGATTCAGCCTGTGTTCGAAAGTAAATGTACCAGTTGCCACAATCCGGACAAAATAAAGGGCGGCTTGATGCTTATCGACGAAAAATCGGTTTTAAAAGGCGGCAAGGATGGTAAATTATTTGATGCTGGTCAACCACAAATTAGCCTGCTTCTACGCCGGATTCACATGCCAGAAGGAGAAAAGGAGCATATGCCACCGGCAGGTAAGCCGCAATTGACAGAGGATGAGGCTAAATTGTTGTATCTCTGGATAAAAGAGAATGCAGGATTCCAGAAAAAAGTCATTGACCTGCCTTTAAATGATTCCTTGCGGCAATTGTCGGCGGGTGTGTTAAAACCAGCGGAAGAGAGCGGAGATCAATACGATTTTGCCGCAGTAGATGAAAAGGTCGTTAAAAAATTAAATAATAATTATCGTTCTGTTTACTTTATGGGGAAAGAATCGCCAGCATTAGGCGTTAATGTTTACGGTAGAAATAATTATGGGCCGAAGGTTTTAGGAGAACTGAGTGATATTCAAAAGCAAGTTATATCACTTTACCTTGACCACATGCCTGTAAGGGACCCTGAACTAAAGAATATTGCAAAGTTTGAAAACCTGCGAAATTTGAACCTTAATTTTACCGATATAACCGGAAGTACCTTAAAAGATTTGGCACCCCTTAAACATTTAAAAACATTGTCGCTTTCCGGGACAAGGCTAAATCCGGAAGCCGTTAAGCAGGTCGGGATGTTAAAAAGCCTGAATAAAATAGTTTTATGGAACTGTGGCGTCCAGCCAGCCCAATTGGCAGAATTGAAGAGGGCAAATAAAAATATTGATCTTATAGAAGGTTTCAAGGATGATGGCAAGCCTATTAAGCTAAATATCCCTCAATTGAAAAAAAACAACCTGGTATTTGCTAACGCTTTGTCGCTGCAATTAAGCCATCCAATAAACGGCGTTGAAATGCGCTATACGACTGACGGAAGCCAGCCCGATAGCATAAAGTCGCTGGTGTATAAACCAGGGATAGTGTTTACCCAAAATAATATCACTTTGAAAGTAAAGGCTTACAAAGCCGGCTGGATCAGTAGTGACGTGGTGCAATTTGATTTTCACAAAAGTACATACACGCCTGACAGTATAAGCTTTGTGAAATTTCCAAGTTATCAATCTAGTCCCCAAAGAGCAAAATCATTAATTGATAGAGAATTGGGCAGTTCGTTTATAGCGGATGGTAAGTGGATCGGATCGCAAAAAGATATTGCTGTATACATGCAATTTGCAAGGCCAACCGACCTGAAGTCAATCACGATAAGTTCCAACCAGAATTATTTACCCAGTGAGTTAGAAATTTGGGGTGGTGCCGATAACAATCACATAAAATTGTTAAGTGCCGTAAAACCTAAGGCATCATTGAATCGTAATTCCGGCGCTACGGAAAGTATCGAATGTAAGCTCCCTGTGGCTCATCCTGAGTCCTGCTTGAAAATAATCGTTAAACCGAAAAAAGGGGCTCCGCAACCGGGTAAAATTATACAATCGCCTTTTGTTTTTATGGACGAAATATTTTTTAATTAAAACTCGCCGGAGATGGAAGTGTGGTTGTACTGCCATTTGGCTTTGCAACACTATGGATGGAACTATAAGTTCAGATTAAGGCCGATGATACCAATGTGATGCTAGCCACACTTTAGCAATGAATTTAAAAAGTCAACGGAGGTTTGGAATATTTTATTCCGGATCTCCATTTTTCGTTTATGTTATTTCTTTGCAGGGCAAGCGAGACCTAAAAATCACCAAGGCATTTTAGCACTGCTTGCAAGGTTTTGCCAAATAAATTCCTTTTGTTTTTGGTAATCAAGCTCAGGGTTTTATCGAATTAGCCCTACCTTGAGCTTTCTACTGTGTAAACAAAACTATCACCTTTGTAATAGCCAAGGTTGTATTCAATTTGCCGCTCCGCCTGGTCGAACACTAATCGTTTTCTGAACAGAACAGGGCTGCCAATTTCCATCTTAAGCTTATTGGCAATAAACTCATCAGCCGCTATGGCAGTTATTTCTTCCTTTGATAAGGTTGCAATTGTGGAGTAGTCGTTTTCCAATATTTCGTACAAGGGCCTTTTAAAATCCTCATCACCGGTTAGGCCAACACGCGGATGAAAATAAGAAACGAAATAAACGAATGGCTCATGAGTTTTCCCTCTAACCCTTTCCATTTTCAATATTTTGCGGTCAGTTTTTATTTCAAAGAAATTGGCAAGGGTTTCGTCCGGATATACCCATGTGACATGAAGTTCGAAATTCTTTATAGTAATGCCTCTCAACTTCATTTCCTGCGAAAAGCTTAGCCAGTTATTTGATCGGGAACTAACCGCTCCGTTTGCAACCTTTGTTCCGAACCTTTTTTTGCGAACTAAAAGGCCTTCGAACACTAATTTGTTAATGGCTTGCCTTAATGTAGTGCGCGATATTGCTAATTGTTTTGCTAGTTCAACTTCGTTCGGAATGGTCTTTCCATTTTGATATTCTTCAGCTTCAATTAATTTTCTTAAAAGAGCTTCTGCCTGTACATGTAATGGGATTGGGCTTTTGTGATCGATTGAGTATTTCATTTATTTTGGATAAGAATATGCAAGTATAAAAATTTTTTTAAATTGGTTATTTGTTTGTACATAAATATAGTGTAATTATCTATATCATAGCGAAAAATATTTTTTTCACAATTATTTGGATTAATAAAAAATGTTTATATGTTTGTACATAATTATAGCCAATAAAATAATTACCCATAGTGCGAAAAATGTTTCCTCAATAGGGTCTGTTTTTGTTAACAAATAATATGTACATACATTACGATAAATAATGAATTCGAATAATACTACTGATCACGTCAATGGTTATAAGTCAGCCGGGGAACAGCTGCGCAAATCTTCACAAGCTCTTATGCCTGTCATTTTAAATCAGGATAATACGGAAGGGCTTTATGATATTTATCCGGTTCATTCGCTTGGCGGTAATAAGATTTTTAACGGTTATGCCTCGCTGGTCGAATGGATTATCAAGCAAAAAACGGTTGTTATTGATGGTTATGTGGGAGTTTTTTGGGATCAGATTCAATCGGCTATAGATCAACAAATTACAAACGTAGGTTTAACGGTAAATTGGATTGATACGGGGGCATATCTAAAACCAGTTTCAGAAATCGACGCTATTATATGCCCTTTTTTAGGCGAACCTGAATCGGTTTGGGGAACGAAATGTTTACTGACGCTTAAAGATTTTTTCGATCTCGAAGAGTTTACAGCGCAATCACCGGATGAAGGGTATGATATTAATATCGTGGTCGGCACAGGTGCAGCATTGATAAACTGGGATGCTCCGATAATTTATATCGATCTGCCCAAAAATGAATTGCAATACAGGATGCGGGCCGGTTCGATCACGAACTTGGGTAGCAATCAGTTGTCCGAACCTTTTTTGATGTATAAGAGGTTTTATTTTGTGGATTGGGTTTTATTAAACCAGCATAAAAAAGCTATACTCGACAAAATTACTATTGTAGCCGACGGGCAATGGGTTGATAACATAAACTGGGTGTTTAGATCGGCTTTAATTGAAGGTTTAACTAAACTTAGCAATTCTGTTATTCGTGTCAGGCCCTGGTTTGAGCCGGGGGTATGGGGCGGGCAATGGATAAAGCAACATATCCCCCAGGTAAATAAAGATATAGAGAATTATGCATGGTCCTTTGAACTGATAGTTCCAGAGAATGGGTTGGTTTTTGAAAGTGATGGCTATTTGCTTGAAGTATCATTTGACTTTTTGATGTTCAGTAATAAGGATCAGGTACTTGGCAGGGACGCGGCACAATTTGACAACGAATTTCCAATACGGTTTGATTTTCTTGATACCTATGACGGTGGCAATTTATCTATACAGGTTCATCCGCGTTTAAAATACATCCAGGAAGTTTTCGGCGAAAATATAACTCAAGACGAGACTTATTACATACTCGATTGTAAAGATGATGCCAGGGTATATCTTGGTTTTCAGGAGGATATTGATGCTGTGTCGTTTAAGAATGCCTTGATCGAGAGTCAGAATGAAAATGCCGAAGTGAAGATTAATGACTTCGTACAGTCGCACCCGGCAAAAAAGCATGACTTGTTTTTGATTCCAAACGGAACTATTCATAGCGCGGGGGCAAACAACATGGTGCTTGAAATAAGCGCAACACCATACATATTCACCTTTAAAATGTACGACTGGTTAAGATTAGATATGGATGGGAACCCCAGGCCTATCAATATTGACCACGCATTTAATAATCTGGATTTTGACCGCAAGGGAAGCAGTATTAAAGAAGAGTTAATTTCTAAACCAGCAATTTTAAAGGAAGGGCAGGATTGGCAATTGATCCATTTGCCAACACATAAAGATCATTTTTACGATGTGCATCGCATTGATTTTGACAGCGAAATAGAAGTTGAGACCAATAATAAATGTCATGTTATGATGCTTGTGGAGGGTGAATCAATTGCTATACACACTTCAGATGGAACCGAAGAAATTTTCGCATATGCTGAAACTTTTGTGATACCGGCAGCAGCAAAAAACTACAAGATGACAAACATGGGTAAGGTTAAGGCAAAAGTGATCAAAGCGTTTTTAAAGTAAGGTAAAATGACTAAAAGTATAATCATCGTCCATAACCCGATTAGCGATAAAGAGTATGGTGTTTGTTTCGAACATCCGACTTGACACGCCAATAAGCAGCAGATCTAAACCTTTTAATTAATTATCAACCAATTAAACTAAATAATATTATGAGATTTTTTTTACATAAATACAACACCAAAATAGGACAAAAGGTACTGCATTGCCTGGTTGTTGTATTGTTTTGCCTTTTGGGAGGCATTCAACAAGCTTTTGCGCAACAAGCCATTTCAGGAACCGTAAAGGACTCGCAGGGAAACGCCCTGATGGCAGCATCAGTAAAAGTGAAAGGGACAAGTATTGGTACCCTAACCGATAAAGACGGCGCATTTACCATTAACCTTCCTCCCGGGAAAACGGTGTTAACAGTGAGCTATGTCGGTTATGTCGGGGTCGATGTGAATACCGCTGCCCCTGATTTTTCGCCACAGATCATATTAAAGGAATCGGCTTCACTGAAAGAGGTTGTCGTTGTTGGTTACGGGACGCAGCGAAAAGTAGATGTTACCGGATCGGTATCCTCGATAAATAGCGCTACTATTAAAGAAAAAACATCTCCTGACGCACTAGGTGCCCTCCAGGGCCGCGTATCAGGTTTAAGTATCACCAACAATTCCGGAAATACCGGTAATTACCGGATTAACATACGCGGATTTAATTCCATCAATGCTTCAAACAAGCCATTGTTTGTTATTGACGGGGTGATTGGAGCTGATTATACCGCAATAAATCCCGCTGATATTGAAAGAATCGATGTATTAAAAGACGCTTCGGCTTCTGCAATCTATGGAGCCAGGGGATCTGGCGGCGTTATCATCATTACCACAAAGCAGGGTAATTATGGTAAAAGACCGACTCTCAGCTTCAATTCTGTTGCTGGATTTAATTCCTTGTTACACGAAATTCCGGTTTTAAATTCTACACAATATCAGGCAATGGAAAAGCAAGCCTATGCCAATTCGGGCGTTCCGTATCCAAATTTTGGAGTTTTAGAACCAACTTTATTTAACTCGGACAACACCCCTAAATACAACACCGATTGGCAGAAAGAAACATACAGGCCAACCACTTCAAGCAATACCAATATGTCGGTCAACGGCGGCAACGATTCGCTTAAATATAACATGGCAATAGGTTACCAGGATGACAGACCGTTGATGATATATACTTATAACAAAAAGTATTCGGGCCGCATGAATATTGATAGCAAAGTAAATAGCTGGTTGAGGATGGGATTGAATTTGTCAGGAGTTTACAACAGCACCAAAGGTAATGTGGATGACGAAACCACTTATGGCTGGACGGAGCGTATGGCGATTGAAATGCTTCCTTATTTGCCGGTAAAGTACGCTAATGGCAACTGGAGTGTGGGTGATGACCATGCATTGGGATACCCCTCACAAAACCCTGTTAATGATGCAACAGCACAGATAAATACACATGACAGAACTATTGCTACCGGCAGTACCTATTTGGACGTTATATTTTCCCCATATCTTGATTTTAAAACCAGTTTTTCTGGTCAGATTAATACCGATAAACAAAACTTTGCCAACAGTAGCTTTTTTGTACAGAGAGGCATCTTTTCGGCTATTAACGCCTCGGAGTTTGTTGATAAACAAGTGTATTGGCAAAGCTCAAGTTATTTTACTTATAAAAGAACTTTTAATGCAATTCATAGCCTGAATGCTGTATTCGGTGCTGAATGGTCTAAGTTGGCTGATGAGACACTTGGGGCATCCGCCAGTGGCTTTGACGGAAGTTATTATCTATATAACAATTTGGCGGCAGCACAAGTTTCAAACCCCGCAACTACATCTGCATATTTTACGGAAACGAACTCATTTTTCGGGAGAATAGAATATGCGCTTAAAAATAAATATTTACTTACCGCCACCGGAAGATATGACGGCGCTTCGGTATTTGGCGCAAATAATAAATTTGGATTTTTTCCGTCGGCCGCAGCAGGGTGGAGAGTTTCAGAAGAGGAGTTTTTAAAACATAGTAAAGTAATTAGTAATTTAAAACTAAGAGTTAGTTACGGAAGCACCGGTAATTCTGCTATAAGCCCATATCAGTCAATCAGTACCTTATCGCCGAACTATGCAATTTTTAGCGGGACAAGGGCATCGGGTGTTGTACAGGGTGTACTCCCAAACCCGGATCTTAAATGGGAGGAAACTAATCAAACCGATTTAGGGTTGGATTTGGGTTTGTTTAACAACAGGATTGAAGTTACTGCTGATGTGTACAATAAGGTCACAAATAATCTTCTATTAAACGCGCCGGTTCCACTTTCATCGGGCTTTACTTCTGTGATGAAAAATGTAGGTTCAGTTGGTAATAAGGGCATAGAGTTGGGAATAACTACCCAAAACCTTACCGGCGAATTTAAATGGTCTACTTCTTTGATTTATGCGATGAATAGAAATAAAGTATTGCATCTGGGAGTTAACAATGAGGACATTTTCCCGGGGCCCGCAATTCTTGATCAAATAAGTATTTTAAGAGTTGGACAACCAGTTGGTTCTTTTTGGGGTTATATACAAGACGGCACCTGGAGTACCAGCGAAGCTGCTCAGGCTGCTACTTTTGGCAAAAAGCCCGGAGATATAAAAATCAGAGATCTTAATGGCGATGGAAAAATTAGCGCAGCCGATGAAACGATTATTGGACATGCTTATCCAAATTTCACGGGAGAGATTATCAACCGGTTCAACTATAAAGATTTTGACTTGACTTTTGATATCGGAGTAAGCCAGGGCGGCCAGATATTCAACATTGGTACCCTTATTCAAGAGCAAAGGCAAACTTACAATGAGGCCTGGACAAGTGTGCAGGATGCATGGACGCCAACTAATCAAAACACAAGTGTTGGTTATGTAAGGTTAAATACCGATCCCCACGGATCAACCTTAATTCAATCCAACAGGTATGTAATGAATGCTTCTTATATTAAAGGCAGGAATTTAGTTGTAGGCTACAATTTGCCTGTCAGTTATGCAAATGCAATTCAATGCAGCTCGGTGAGGGTATTTGCTGGCTTGCAAAACTTCTTTATGATAACGCCATTAAAGTACAGTTATAATCCTGAGGGATCGGTTTACGGTCAAGCCTTTGCACAAGGCATTGATTTATATTCACAACCAGTACCGAGAACTATGAATCTGGGCATAAATGTCACATTAAAATAATTGTTAGTTCTTTAAATTACAAAATCATGAAAAAGATAATAAAATTACCAATATTGGCCTTAGCCATTTTGATGGCCATGCCGTCATGTAAAAAATTCCTGCAGGAAGTCCCGCCAAGCAATTACTCACCAGATACTTATTATCAAAATAGTGTTCAGGCGCAAAATGCGGTGAATGGCATATACGCCTACACCCGCTATATTTATGGTAATACAAACGGAAATTTTGATGATCAGGATGTGGATATGCTGGAAATGCCTACTAGCCAGGCCAGTGTGGATATACATCAATCTGTAGGCAATGCTGAATTATTAAATTTAGCTACAAGTTCTGCCAATTTATATGTGCTTAATTGGTGGAAGTATTCGTACCAGGGAATTGATGCGGCTAACTTAGCCATTGCAAATATTCCCAAAATACCTGCAAACCTTGTAACCGACCAACAGAAAGCGACGCTATTAGGGGAGGCCAAATTTTTACGTGCATGGTTTTATTTCAATTTGGTGCGGATATACGGTGATGTTCCGCTTATCACAACTCCAACAGCCGGCACGGCAGGCTTACAGGTACCAAGAAATCCCACTAAAGATATATATGAAAATTTGATAGTGCCTGATTTATTAGCCGCCGAGCAAAGTGGCTTACCGTTTGCTGATCACACAGGCAGGGCATCATTAGGTGCTGTAAAGTCGTTACTGGCAAAAGTTTATGAAACAATGGCCGGTTATCCTTTACAGCAGACCGATAAATTTGCATTGGCAAAAAAAGAAGCAGCCGATGTAATAAATTCAGGTGCATTTACACTTTATCAGAAATATCCTGAGTTTAATGATCCCGCGAATGATAATTTAAAGGAAAATATTTTTATGATTCAGTTTGCAAGTGGTATTGCAAGTAGTCCTTTGTTTATAACGACACTCCCATTTCCTCAAGTAACATCCCCTAATGGTTTGGGCGCCTTAACTGTAGATGCCACGTTTTATTCGTCTTATGCAGCTAATGACCTACGAGCACAGCAGGGGCAATATTTCTACTCTCATTACCTCAACAAGGCCGGGGGAACAGATGTGACATTTCCTAATGGCCAGCATATTTTTAAGTATTTTGATCCCATTAGCTTTGCGACCAATTCGCCTTCTGGAAAATGTTTTTCGGTTATCCGGCTGTCAGATATCATGCTGTTGTATGCGGAAGCGCAAAACGAAGCGGACGGATCGCCGGACGGCAATGCATATACCTATGTAAACCAAATAAGGGCAAGAGCCGGTTTAGCGCCGGTAGCGGGACTAAGCCAGACCCAATTTCGTGAAGCTGTATGGCGTGAAAGAAACCATGAGCTTTGCTATGAAAATATAACATGGTTTGATATGGTCAGAACCCGGACGGTATACGATACAAAAAACGATGCCTTTGTGCCGATGGTAGGTTACACTTTCCCCGGAAATGCGACCGCCACCTTTGCTACAAAAAATTTATTGTTCCCAATACCACAGTCCGAAATACAGGCAAATCCGAAACTTGTTCAAAACCCGGGTTATTAAATGATGGAAAGTCGTAATTAAGCACTATGACCTGAGTTTCTGCCTATGTTGTATGGACAGAGAACGCACATAAATTTGATTTAATAGTTCCTTAATGTCTTTGCCGCGATTATTATTCGTGGTAAAGACATTTTCAGGCAACCAAAAAAGGAGTGCAATTTTGTGAAAATACAAACACATTTGTTCCAGTGTAAATTACTGAAGATCAGCAAATACGGGATAAAAATATAAAGTAATGCGCATGAAAAAATTAATATTGGTTTTCTTATTGCTGGTTAATATAGTAGCATTTGGGCAGCATAAGCGGGCGGACAGTACATCGATAAACCCAAATGTTAAGGAGGTTATAGTAATATTCAAAACACACTTCGACATAGGTTACACTCACCGGGTGAAGGACGTAGTGCAATACTACCGTACAGAAATGATCGATAAGGCTTTGGATATCATGGATAAGACCAAAAATTTGCCAAAAGAGCAGCAATTTACATGGACCGCACCGGGCTGGGTGATGGCTAAAGTGCTTGAAGACTGGCCGGGACAAACGGGAGAGCGGCACCGCCGATTGGAAGAAGCCTTCAAATCGGGGCGATTTGTAAGCCACGCGATGCCTTTCTCGGTTCAGTCGCAGATATTATTTCCGGAAGACATAGCAAGATCGTATGAATCGTCCTCTTTCGTTTCCCGGAAGTATGGACTGCCATTGCCTTATGCCGCAAAAATGACAGACGTACCTTCACAGGCAAACATATTGGCTACGGGGTTGGCTCAAGGAGGTGTTAAATTTATGCATATCGGCTGCAACTGGCCAAGTGCGACAGTAAAATATCCCTCACTTTTCTGGTGGCAAGGCCCTGATGGCAGCCGTGTGCTTACACTTTATTCACCTATTTATGGAACTACCACAGGACTGGCCTGGCCAAAGGCGTGGGGTGGAAATGACAAGCGGGTTGGCCGGAACCTGATCCCCCCCGCAAACTGGCCTTATAAGGTGTGGCCCGCTATTTTTGTCACGCTGGATAATTCAGGCCCACCCGATCCCAAAGATGTAAAAGCGCTATTTGATGAAGCTGCAAAAAAAATGCCTGGTGTTAAAATAAGAGTGGGGCGCCTCGAAGATTTTGCGGATGCAATTTTACCAACACACCCTGATTTGCCTGTCGTTAAAGCAGAAGCCCCCGATACATGGATCCACGGTAATATGAGTGATCCTGGCGGAATGAAAATTTCGCGTAATATCGACCCGCTTATACCAGCTGTTGAAGGATTAAACACTCAACTTAAGAATTGGAACATCGGTGTTGCTGATATTACCAAAGATATTTCGAAAGCTTATGAAAATGTTTTGCTTTATGGTGAGCATACCTGGGGCGGCGCAGGCTCCGTTGATAAATATGGAGAAGCGTTTAAAAAATTATCGCCTGAAAGTTATAAAGACCTCGAAGGATCGTGGGAAGACAAGACTGACTATATCCGCACGACAGAAAATATTATAAAACCGCTTCTGGCAAACAACCTTTCTGCTCTTGCCCAAAATGTAAACCGCGAAGGTAAACGTTTCGTTGTTTATAATCCCCTTCCTTATGGCCGGTCAGAATGGGTTGAGGTAGGTAAAGGAGATAATAAGTATATCTATGCCAAGAACGTTCCGCCTTCCGGCTATAAAACCTACACCGAAAAGGACCTTGTAGGAAATGCTTCAACCAACGCAAGTTCAAATACGATAGAAAACAAGTATTTCATAATTAAGCTTGATCCCGCCCGTGGTATTATTTCATCGCTGATAGACAAGCGTACAGGACGAGAATGGGTTGATGCAAAGGCTAAGCGTGGCCTCGGGCAATATATGAATGAAAGGTTTACTTATGAACAAACCGTAAAATATGTGACCGATTATCAACAGGGCCGCGGTGCCGTAGATGTTTTTAACACTAAAGGACCATGGCTGCACCCGGGTTTATACAAGCCCGGAATGATTTCTGAAAAACAAGTTCCATACCGTGCCGCATTGTCTAAAAATGGCAGGTTGAAAGTCACAAAAGATGCCAGTCAGGAAACAGCGGTTATGGATATGCCTGCCGATACCGCTAACCACTTTCCTGCTTCTTCTTTGAGGATTAGCTTACAAAATGATAAGCCATTTGTCGATATGGAGCTTACCATTAAAGACAAAGCAAAAGATAACTGGCCCGAAGCCGACTGGTTCTGTTTCCCTTTTAAAATAAACTCACCTAAATTTACAGTTGGGCGCTCTTTAGGTATGATGGACCCTTCGAAAGATATTTTGGAAGGTGCCGACAAAGATTTATATGCTGTTGGATCGGGGGTTACAATAACTGGTAAGGACGGCTCTGGCATTGCTTTTTACCCTTTTGATCACCCGATTGTTAGTTTGGACAGGACCGGAATCTGGAAGTTTTCCAGGGATTTTGTTCCACATAAACCTGTTATTTATCTTAATCTTTATAATAACCAGTGGAATACAAATTATCGTTACTGGTACCCTGGCACCTGGAGTTCAAAAGTCAGAATATGGACCTTTACCGCCAAGAGTACAATAGAATCGAAGCTGGTGACGCCATCGCTCGAAGCCCGTACCCCGTTACTGGTAGCTGAAGCTGACGGCAAAGCCGGCAATCTTCCAACTGAACAAGCCGGAATTTCGGTGTCAAGAAAAGGAATACAAATTACCGCTTTCCGCAACAATAGTGCTGACAATCCTGTTTTTGCGACAGGTAATGGTAGTTCAAACGCCACGCTGTTGCGGCTGTGGGAGCAGGGAGGTCTTTCAGGTTTTGTTACAGTTACATTGCCCAAAGGCTCAAATTATACAAAAGCAACGTCAGTAAACCTACGGGGTGAAGTAACTGGGAAGTCGATTTCTGTTTCGCACGATAAACTCATGTTTTTCCTTCATGCGTATGCACCAGTTAGCTTTGTACTTGAGTAAAGAATATATTTAAAACGACGCAAAACGAATGAAAAAAGGATGGTTATTTTTTTTCAAAACATATAATATTGATATGAGCTACTTTAAGATCGTCGATGGCACAAGTTTATTAAAAAGGGCGCCAAGTGCTTCATTTATGGCGATACTCATAAACTGTTTTTTAATTAATACAGCCTTAGCTTCACAAACAACTGACACTTCGCCCTCATCTTTTGAATGCAAAGTTCAGCCATATTATAAATACAGAAAAGACGGCAAACCTGGCAGGGAAATTAGCCTCATTTTCAAAGGCTCAAAACTTTATGGTTCGGCCACAATAAAAGTTGAGTGTAATTCCATTACTGAGGAAACTGCGGTTAATAACACGGCTGGGGTTGATACGTTATCCGTACTATTGCCTAATGGGGCGGGAGTAGATAAGATGTGCCAGGCGCGTATCTCAATTCTTACTTCAACCAACCAATTATACCAATCGGTTATAGTTCCGGCTAAGCGCCAATGGACTGTTTATATTTACCCCCATTCGCATGTTGACATAGGTTATACCGAAACACAGGAATTTGTTCAAAAACTCCATATCAGGAACATAGACGTTGCTCTTGAGATAGCAAAGAAGACACAAAATTATCCGGAGGGATCCAGGTTTGTGTGGAACCCTGAAGCAAGCTGGGTAACAGAAGGGTACTTAAAAACAGCCACACCTGATAAAAGAAAGGCTTTCATTGAAGCTGTAAAAAAAGGCTGGATTTGCCTGGATGGTAGTTTTGCAAATACAAATACAAGTGCTTGTTCTGATGAAGAACTTCTCAGGCTATTTCATACCTCTAATGAATTGCAGGCTATTACCGGTGTTCCTATAAAAACGATGGTGCAGATGGATGTCCCCGGCGCAGCATGGGGAATAACACAGGCGGCCTTTCAAAATGGCATAAAGGGTTTTTTTAGTTTTCCAAATCATGTAGCAAGGATAGGTACGGTAAGGCAGACATGGGAACATAAGCCGTTTTACTGGATTTCTCCCGATGGTAAATCTAAAATTTTATTTTACCAGGCATACCCTTATGGATATGGTTATAATTTAAAAGGATCGAAACTTGATCTTGCCGAGATCCAGGGACGTGTGCCTGGGTCTGACCGCTCGACGACAAAAGACCCAACGGCTAATTTTATTGATCCGTTTATTTTCAACGAAACTGCTAAACTGGAAGCTGCCCAATCGCCTTACAATATTTATGTAATGACGTGGTCTTTGGCAGATAATACCCTGATTGATGCTGATTTGCCGGACGCAGTTCGTTTATGGAACGAAAAATACGCTTACCCCAAAATAATCATTGCCGGGGCTCAAAGGATATTAAACGATTTTGAACGCCGCTACAGCGCTATTGTTCCGCAGATAAAGGGGGATTATACGGAATACTGGACCGACGGATTGGGCTCAGACGCGCGGCGAGTAGGAATGGACCGGCATGCAACGGAGAATATCGTACAAATGGAAACTGCGTGGTCTATGCTCAACTATAAAAAACCTTCACCCCGGGCGGAAATTGACGACTCGTGGCGAAATTGTTTGCTGGGCGCTGAACATACATGGGGATATTTTGACCCCGCTGCGCCAAAAGCCAAACAAATTGAGGAAACCAAAGCATCTTATTTTGAAA
>Ga0206947_1118_pt1 | contig 22388 bp, 15 predicted proteins | sample Alteio_BWOrgHeat_3_FD_153239 | JGI IMG/M metagenome (GOLD analysis project Ga0206947, IMG submission 153239) | Enriched cells from forest soil in Barre Woods Harvard Forest LTER site, Petersham, Massachusetts, United States -... | ecosystem: Environmental > Terrestrial > Soil > Temperate forest > O...
TGCGATGCGGGGATGTGCGGGCCGAACGAATCGATTTTGGGCCGGGAAATCCATCCGATCATTCAACGTTTCTTGACGAGCATGCCGACCAGTTTCCCTGTCGCCAAAGGAGGTGTGACCCTGCACGGGATTTTGGTCGATATTGACACGGCGAACGGTAAGGCAACGTCGATCCGTCGTGTCATCGAACCCTATGCGCCAGAACCGGTTACGGTAGCGGAAGACCATCGACCCCGTCGAGAGGAGGAGCCGGCAGGATCTCGTGCTCGCGGCCCCGGCCTCGAGGTGATCCCGGAGAACTAGACACCAGGACGGCATAGGGACGGCTTTGCCCAAGGCGCCTCGCCGAGAAGGGAGAGCGGCTTTCGGAAGTTTACCCTTGCAAACCGCCGGGTGAAATCGCGGCTCGGTGTGTCCGAAGAATCCTGTTGACGGTTTGGTACTCTTTGTTAAGTTTCCGGCTCGCTTGACGGACCTTGAGCAGCAAGCTTAATGCCTTTAGTCTACAGGGACTTAAGATTGGGGCCCCACGCTTCTTGATTTCAATGTCCCGACGGCGCGATTCGGTCAGTCTAGGTAACTTTGTAAGTTGGCCGAAAACGGCACCTGCCCATGTAGCTCAGTTGGTAGAGCACGTCCTTGGTAAGGACGAGGTCACCGGTTCAATCCCGGTCATGGGCTCCATGTCCCGTGTGTATCCAGACGATTTGAAGTAAAGACATTAGCAGCAAGAGTATAAGGAGACCTTAAATGGCTAAGGATAAATTTGAAAGATCCAAACCGCACGTGAACGTAGGCACCATCGGCCACGTCGACCATGGAAAGACCACGTTGACGGCCGCAATCACGACGGTTCTGGCCGAAAAGGGCATGGCCCAGGCGACGCGATACGACCAGATTGATAACGCTCCTGAAGAAAAGGAACGCGGCATTACGATTAATACCGCGCATGTGGAATATTCGACCGAAAAACGGCACTATGCGCACGTTGACTGTCCGGGGCATGCCGATTACGTCAAAAACATGATTACTGGCGCCGCCCAGATGGACGGCGCGATCCTGGTCGTTTCGGCCGCCGATGGACCAATGCCGCAGACCCGGGAGCACATTCTTTTGGCCCGTCAGGTGGGGGTGCCTTCGATTGTCGTTTTCCTGAACAAGTGCGACATGGTCGACGACACCGAGCTTCTTGACCTTGTGGAAATGGAAGTGCGCGATCTTCTCTCCCAGTATGAGTTCCCTGGCGACACGATTCCGATTGTCAAAGGGAGCGCCTTGAAGGCTCTGGAAGGTGATCCGAAATCAAAAGAAGCGATTCATCAGCTGATGGCGGCGGTCGACGAATATATCCCGCTTCCGGAACGCCCGATCGATCAACCGTTTCTCATGCCGATCGAAGATGTATTCAATATTGAAGGTCGTGGTACGGTAGTGACCGGTCGTGTGGAGCGCGGCATTCTGAAAAAGATGGAGGAAATCGAGATCGTCGGAATACGTCCAACAGCGAAGACGACGGTAACGGATATTGAAATGTTCCGTAAGCTCCTGGACGAAGCGCGCGCCGGCGATAATGTCGGGGTTTTGCTTCGCGGGATTAAGAAGGAAGATGTGGAACGAGGCCAGGTTGTCGCCAAGCCGGGTACCATCCATCCTCACAAGAAGTTCAAGGCGGAAGTGTACGTCCTGAGCAAGGAAGAAGGTGGTCGTCACACCCCCTTCTTCACCAACTACCGTCCGCAATTTTATTTCCGGACGACAGACGTAACCGGAACGGTGAAGTTGCCAGATGGAGTTGAAATGGTGATGCCAGGCGACAACGTCGGAATCGAAGTTGAATTACTGACCCCGATTGCCATGGAGAGAACGATCCGCTTTGCTATTCGCGAGGGTGGCCGAACGGTTGGCGCGGGCCGTGTAGCAGATATCCTTGATTAGCAGGAAATATTTTGCAAAACGAGGGTGGTCCGGTTTTAGCCGGACCCTCTTGTTTTTTTGGAGAGAGCTCAATTATAGGTCAGTAGCTCAATTGGTAGAGCAGCGGTCTCCAAAACCGCCGGTTGGGGGTTCGAGTCCCTCCTGACCTGTTCATAAGTAGCTACAGGATCGTGCCAGCCCGTGGTAAGATGAAATAAACGGAACCTCCGTTTCACACTATGATCAGTCGCGTAAAAGGGTTCTTGAGCGAGGTGAAGACAGAGCTGGAAAAAGCCAGCTGGCCTTGGGATCCCAAGGAAAAAGGAATCAAAAAGTACCGCGAACTCATTGATTCGACGGCGGTAGTTGTTGTCGCGATGTTGCTCCTGAGCGGTTATATAGCATTCTGGGATCTGGTAATGGTGAATCTGGTGAAGTTGTTGGTTCCATGAGTCGTAGGTGACTCGATATGAGTGAATCTGATAAAAGTCAGTGGTTCGTTGTGCATGTGCTTTCCGGGCAAGAGCAGAAGGTTTTCGACAATCTCACGCGGCGAATTAAGACCGAGGAGATGGGCGACCTGGTGTACGAGGTTTTGATTCCCACGGAGCGGGTTTCCGAAATCAAGCGCGGCAAACGGACGGAAACAACGCGCAAGTTTTTTCCCGGCTACCTGATTGTTAACATGTATCTGCTCGACAAGCAGAATCAACTGGTTGAGCGGACTTGGTATTTTATTCGTGAAACACCCGGAGTGCTCGGTTTCGCGGGAACGAAAGATCGGCCGGTCCCGATGCGGCCTCAGGAGGTTGAAAGCATGTTAGCGCAGATTCGGCAGCTCGAGGACAAAGTTAAACCGAAAGTTAGTTTCGAAGTCGGCGAAACGGTCAAGGTTGCGGATGGCCCTTTCCAGAACCAAAGCGGTGTGGTGGAAGAGATCGATCCGGACCGCGGAAAACTACGGGTTTCGGTCAGTATCTTTGGACGGTCGACTCCGGTCGAGTTGGAGTATTGGCAGGTGGAGAGAGGATAAATGATTCAATCTGAATCTCGACATTAAACACTATGGCGAAAGAAGTTGTTGCAACCATCAAGCTGCAGATTCCGGCAGGCCAAGCCAACCCGGCGCCTCCCGTCGGTCCCGCTCTAGGTCAGAATGGCGTCAATATCATGGCCTTCTGCAAAGAGTTTAATGCGGTGACCCAGAAACAGGTTGGGGATATCCTCCCTGTGGTAATCACCGTTTTCAAAGACAAGAGTTTCACGTTCATCACCAAGTCTCCTCCTGCCTCGATGCTACTGAAGAAAGCCGCCAACATCGCTGCCGGTTCAAAGGAGCCAAACAAGATCAAAGTGGCCAAGCTGACGAAGAGTCAGGTGATGGACATCGTGAAGTTGAAAATGAAAGATATGAATGCTCGGTCGGAAGAAGCTGCCTACCGCACCTTGGTGGGAACAGCTCGACAGATGGGCATTGAAGTAGAAGAATAACAAAGCTGAGCAGGAGGGCCTGAAGCCCGCCAGGACTGCAAATATAAATGAAAGTCGTAGACCGTAGTAAACGTTATCGTGCGAGCGTCGATCTGATCGATCGCGCAAAGACCTATTCATTGGAGGAGGCCGTTGGAACGCTGAAAACGCTTCCGCCTCCAAAATTCGATCAAACTGTCACCCTGTCGTTCAGGCTTGGCGTGGATCCTCGTCAGTCCGACCAGATGGTTCGAGGGACCTGTCCGTTGCCGAACGGGAGTGGCAACCTGGTTCGGGTGTTAGTCTTTGCTCAGGGACAGGCCGCGGAAGCCGCGAAAGAGGCCGGCGCCGAGTATGTGGGCTTCGAGGACCTGATCAAGAAATGCCAGGAGGGCTTCCAGGATTTCGATGTCGCGATCGCCACCCCTGGCGCCATGTCGGAAGTGCGCAAGCTTGGAAAAATTCTCGGTCCAAGAGGTCTGATGCCGAATCCCAAAACAGGCACTGTCACGGAGGAGACCGGAAAAGCAGTCCGGGAAGTGAAAGCCGGACGTGTTGAATTCAAGCTCGACAAGAATGGCAATGTTGCCGTGCCGATGGGCAAAGTCTCGTTTGAGCAAAAGGCCCTGGTGGAAAACGGCTCCGCCGTGATTGAGGCCGTGGTTAAGGCGCGGCCTGCGACGGCCAAAGGGAAGTTTGTTCACAACATCACTATGAGCGCGACGATGAGCCCCGGTCTGCGAGTCGATGCGACGCCGTTTTTAAAGTAGGAGGGATTACCCAGCATGAGACCTGAAAAAACTACGATCGTCGAAGATCTCTCCGCAAGATTGAATTCTTCCCCTTTCTTGATTGTCACGGAGTACACGGGAATGAATGTGCTTCAATTCTCCGAGCTGCGCACACGGTTGGCCGGAGCCGGCGCCCAGTGCAGAGTGGTGAAGAATACTTTTCTTCGCCGAGCTGCGACTGAGGTCGGATATCCTGATCTGGCGGACAATCTTAGCGGTCAGACCGCGATTGTGACCGGGGAAAGCGACGTCTGCGCTGCCGCGAAAGTCTTGAAAGGGTTTTCGACTGAATTCCAAAAGCCGTCAGTCAAGATTGGCGTTTTGGACAAGGCGATTATCTCCAAGGAGCAAATAAGGGCGCTGGCAGATCTTCCGGCCAAGCCTGTTCTCCAGTCGCAGCTATTGGGGGTTCTCAAGTCGCCGCTGCAAAAGCTAGTCTTGTTGCTTAACGAACCAGGCGCATCGCTGGCGCGTTTACTGAAGGCAAGGGCTGAACAGGAAAGCGCAAACCCGGAAGGGCACCAGGCACCAGCACCCTCAGCGCCGGCAGATTCTGTCGCTAGCACTTAGTTCTACCAAGGCACTTAACTTTCGAGACGTGGAAGAAGCCACACGTTGCGAGCAAAACAAAAAATGGTTCCTCGTCGGGGTCTGCGGCTGCGGATTCTTAAATGCTCTGAGGCTTCGGAGCGCGACGATACCGACAGAAAGATAAAATGGCAGATACGAATCAAATAGTGGACCAACTCAGCGCCCTGACTGTTCTGGAGATCGCTGACCTGGTAAAAAAACTTGAAGAAAAATGGGGAGTCAGTGCGGCCGCTCCGGTGGCGGTTGCTGCGACTCCTGCGGGTGGTGCCGGCGCGGCCGCTCCGGTGGCCGAAGAGCAAACGGCCTTTGATGTCATCCTGAAAGAGATTGGCCCTAACAAGATCGCGGTGATCAAGGAAGTCCGCGCCTCAGTGGCTGGTCTCGGACTGGCTGAGGCTAAGGCGCTTGTCGAAGGCGCGCCGAAGGCAGTGAAAGAAGGTGTCACCAAGCAAGAGGCTGAAGACATCAAGAAGAAGATCGAAGGGGCCGGCGCAAAAGTCGAAATCAAATAAAGTCGCAGGGACAGGCTTTGGCTGTCCAAAAAATGCGCGTCGCCCAGCGCAAGCGAAGCGTCCCGCATTTTGTTTTCGCAGCCGCGCCGCAGATCTCGCAGATCTGAGAAGAATGGCCTGGAGCGCTAAAAGTACTTGCAGAGTGCCCTCACTTGCGTAATCTATAATTCCGTTAACCGCGGGGACCTCGAGATATCGCTCGCAAGTTACAAGAAATAACAAAACGGCAGCTCCAACAGTTTGGCGAGTTTGACAAGCCAAGCGCGTGGGGCTATTTGTGTTCCCCTTTGTTGTTCAAACCTTCACCAAAGCGGTAGTCCGCGGCAGGGCAGAGGAACTTTGCCCGTTCGGCTAGCTAATTCATTACCGTATGTCAGAGCGCATTTACTTCGGAAAGATCAAAGAAGCGATTGAGCCGCCAAATCTGATTGAAGTCCAGCTCAATTCGTATGTCGAATTCCTGCAGAAGGATGTGTCGCCTGGCAGGCGAAAAAACGTTGGGTTGCAGGCTGTTTTCAGGGAGGTGTTTCCGATCCAGAGCTACGACGATAAAGTGGTCCTGGATTTTGTCAGCTACGACATCGGTGAACCGAAAATGTCGGCGCTAGAGTGTCAACGCGAAGGGCAGACCTTCAGTGCGCCGTTGCACGTGACCTTCCAACTTCGGGACGATAAGGGCACCAAGGAAGAGAAAGTCTACATGGGTGAGATCCCGCTGATGACTCCTCAAGGGACCTTTGTCATCAATGGGGCTGAGCGTGTGGTCGTCAGCCAGTTGCACCGATCTCCCGGAATCGCCTTCGAATCGTCGATTCATCTGAATGGCAAAGTGCTTTACAGCTTCCGGATTATTCCAGATCGCGGGTCGTGGCTTGAGGTGCAGTTTGATACCAACGATCTGCTCTATATTTATCTCGATCGTCGGAAGCGCCGTCGAAAATTCCTGGCCACCACATTCCTTCGCTCAATTGGCTTTGGTGGAGATGGCGACATCATCAAGATTTTTTACAACGTCGAGAAGCTCAACCTGACTAGAGAAGTTGAGGAAGACGAGCTGAACACGCGGGTGCTGATCCAGGATGTGCGGGACGGGGAGATCACGGTGGCCCGTGCGTTCGAGCCGCTAACCAAGGCGACGATCCAGCAAATCCTGACACTCGGAATTACCGAGGTGAGCGTGGTCGATACTAAAGATGACGATACGATTATCAAGTCGATCAAAAAGGATCCGGCCCACGACGAAGAAGAAGCTCTGAAGGATATTTACCGCAGACTGCGGCCTGGCGATCCTCCAACAGTCGCGAATGCTCGCGGATTGCTGAAGCGACTATTTTTTGATCCGAAGAAGTACGATCTTGGGCGGGTTGGCCGGTACAAAATCAATCAAAAACTTGGAATTGAAGTCGATCTCGCTGAGCGAACATTGACCAAGGAAGATTTTATCGGAGCGATGAAGTACCTGATCACCCTGCGCAAGGGTGAGGGAATCCTGGATGATATCGATCATCTCGGAAGCCGGAGAGTACGAACCGTCGGTGAATTGCTTGCCAACCAATGCCGGGTTGGCTTGGCGCGCACCGAGCGCCTGGTCAAAGAGCGCATGACCCTGTTCGACGTGAACATCGACGGAATGACGCCGCAAAAGCTGATCAATCCGAAGGCCCTTAGCGCGGTGATTCGCGATTTCTTTGGCCGGTCGCAGTTGAGCCAGTTCATGGATCAGACAAACCCTCTCGCAGAACTGACGCACAAACGGCGCTTGTCCGCTCTTGGACCAGGCGGTTTGAGTAGGGACCGGGCGGGATTCGAAGTGCGTGACGTGCATCCATCGCACTATGGCCGAATTTGTCCGATTGAGACGCCGGAAGGTCCTAACATCGGTCTCATCAGCTCGATGAGCACCTTTGCCCGAATCAACGAGTTCGGATTTATCGAGACGCCCTATCGCCGGGTCGATAGCGGTCGGGTCACGACTCAGATCGACTACCTGACTGCCGACCGGGAAGAAAATTATCTGGTCGCGCAGGCGAACGCGCCGATCGATGAGCAGGGTAATTTTACCGACGAAAAGGTCTCCTGTCGTTATCGGGGTGATTTCTTGGAAGTGGACCCAGGCAAGATCCACTACATGGATATTTCACCGAAGCAGCTGGTTTCTGTGGCCGCTGGTTTGATCCCGTTCCTCGAACATGATGATGCGAACCGAGCGTTGATGGGTTCGAACATGCAACGCCAGGGGGTGCCGCTGATTCGATCTGAATCGCCGTTGGTTGGGACAGGACTCGAAGGCAAGGTGGCGCGCGATTCCAAAGCGGTCATTGTGGCTGAAGCCGAAGGAGTCGTCTCGTCCGTGACGGCTGAACAAATTGTCATCACCAAGGATGGGAAATCTCCGGAACCAAAGAAGAAGCTGATCAGCAGACCGGATGAGGGTTTGCACGTCTACGAACTGCGCAAGTTCATGCGTTCAAACGCCGGGACTTGTATCAACCAGAAGCCGATCGTTCGGAAGGGCCAAAAAATTGAAGCCGGTCAGGTGATCGCGGATGGCCCAAACACTGAAGCGGGCGAGTTGGCGCTTGGCCGCAATGTGCTGGTGGCGTTCATGCCATGGAACGGCTACAATTTTGAAGATGCCATTTTGATCTCGGAAAAGGTGGTCAAAGAGGACATTTACACCTCGATCCACATTGATGAGTTCGAGATTGGCGCCCGCGACACCAAGCTTGGTCCGGAAGAAATCACTCGTGATATTCCAAATGTCAGTGAGGAAGCGCTCCGGAACCTCGGGCCCGATGGCGTGATTCGTGTCGGCGCCGAAGTGAAGCCCGGCGATATTCTGGTCGGCAAGATTACGCCGAAGAGCGAAACCGAGCTTGCGCCAGAAGAGCGGTTGCTGCGCGCGATCTTCGGCGAGAAGGCGGCAGACGTGAAAGATACTTCGCTCACCGTTCCTTCTGGCACCTACGGCATCGTGATGGATGTCAAAGTCTCTTCCCGCAAAGAGGTCGCCAAGCAAAAACTGACTCCGGCCGAAACAAAACGGCAGGCGAAGCAGATCGGCGAGGATTACAAGAAGAAGAAAGACGAGTTGCACGAAGAGTTGACCGAAGCGCTGTCGAACATTCTTCTAGGAGAAAAAATTCCTCTCGATGTGGTGAACGCCGAGACCGGCGAGATTATTATCCCAGCAAACCGTAAGATCACCAAGACGCTGTTGCGCAAACTGGCGGGCGTTTACGATCACGTTGATATCGACCCCAGCCCGATCCGGAACAAGATTCGCGAGATCATCAGCTCGTTCGAACACAAATTTGCCGAGCTGGATCTGGAGAAAGAACGCTCACTCGATCGAATTGAGAGTGGCGACGACATTGATCCGGGCATTATCAAACAGGTCAAAGTCTATATCGCCAGCAAACGGAAGTTGAGTGTCGGGGACAAGATGGCCGGACGGCACGGGAACAAAGGGGTGGTTGCCAAGATTGTTCCGGAAGAAGACATGCCCTTCCTCCACGACGGCACGCCGGTCGAGATCGTTTTGAACCCGCTGGGCGTACCTAGCCGAATGAACGTCGGTCAAGTGCTTGAGACGCATCTTGGAGTGGCTGCAAAAGCGCTCGGATTCAAGGTTGCGACCCCGGTCTTTGACGGCATCGATGAGCCCGAAATCCGAAAATACCTGACCGAAGCGAAGAAGATCGACGGATTTACCTGGGTCACCGAGACGGGAAAATCGACGTTGTACGATGGCCGGACAGGGGACGCGTTCGATCAAAACGTGGTCGTTGGATACATTTACATGCTGAAGCTCGGTCACCTGGTGGCTGACAAGATCCATGCACGCGCTGTCGGGCCTTACTCGCTTGTGACACAGCAGCCGCTGGGTGGGAAAGCCCAGTACGGTGGCCAGCGGTTTGGCGAGATGGAGGTCTGGGCGCTGGAAGCCTACGGAGCGGCTTACACACTTCAGGAATTGCTGACCGTGAAGTCAGACGATGTCCAAGGCCGAACCCGGATCTATGAGTCGATTGTCAAAGGCGACAATTCGTTGGAAGCGGGCACTCCCGAATCATTCAACGTGTTGATCAAGGAAATGCAAAGCTTGGGGCTGGACGTAAAAGTTGGAGGACGCACCCAGGTGTTTGGCGACTCCACCCTTGATACGACTCCCGCAGCTGGATGAACAAAGAAGGATCAAGGTTGGCGGGGTCGGATTGCTTCGCCGCCACCATTTCCCAGACTCGGTCAAGGCAGATTTTAATTTTTAGTCAGTCAACCACTTATCCGTGGAACCTATGAACGAAACGAATCTTCGCGAGATTTTTGGTGAGGAGCGCTCAGTCGGCTTCGACCAGGTAGCGATCAGTGTTGCGTCGCCGGATGCGATACGATCCTGGAGCAAGGGCGAGGTAAAAAACCCGGAAACGATCAATTACAGGACGTTTAAACCGGAAAAGGGCGGCTTATTCTGCGAACGGATCTTTGGTCCAACTCGCGACTGGGAGTGTTCGTGCGGGAAGTACAAGCGGATTAAGCACAAGGGCGTCATTTGCGACCGGTGCGGTGTGGAAGTGACCTTGTCGCGCGTGCGCCGAGAGCGGATGGGACACATCGAACTTGCAGTTCCCGTCTCGCACATCTGGTTCTACAAATGCATGCCATCCCGCATCGGACTGATGCTGGATATGAGCTCGCGCCAGCTGGAGCGAGTCATTTATTACGAGGATTACATCGTAATCGATCCCGGTCAGACCCAGTTGCAGAAGACGCAATTGCTCAATGAGCAGGAGTACCGGGAGGCGCAGGAACAATACGGAGACACGTTTGTCGCCGGGATGGGCGCTGAGGCGATCAAAATGTTGCTCTCTCAAATCGAGCTCCGCACCCTGAATACCGAGCTTGAAGAGTCGATGAATAACACCAAGAGCAAGCAGATCCGTAAAAAGCTGGCGAAACGGTTGAAGCTTATTCAAGGGTTCATGAATTCTCATTCCCGGCCGGAATGGATGATTCTGGACGTATTGCCGGTGATTCCGCCCGATTTGCGCCCTCTCGTTCCGCTCGAAGGTGGCCGATTTGCGACTTCTGATCTGAACGATCTCTATCGCCGCGTCATCAATCGGAACAATCGCCTGAAGAATCTGCTGCAGCTGAAGACTCCGGACGTCATCATTCGAAATGAAAAGCGGATGTTGCAGGAAGCGGTCGACGCTTTGTTCGACAACGGCCGTCACGGCCGCGCCGTCACGGGCGCCGGAAATCGTCCTCTGAAATCATTGAGCGATATGCTCAAAGGCAAGGGCGGGCGGTTCCGCCAAAACCTGCTCGGTAAGCGCGTGGATTACTCGGGTCGTTCGGTGATCGTCATTGGGCCGGAACTGAAACTGCACCAGTGCGGTTTACCGAAGAAAATGGCTCTCGTCTTGTTTGAACCTTTCATCATTCGGCGACTGAAGGAGCTTGGATACGTACACACGGTCCGAAGCGCGAAAAAGATGATTGAACGTCAGACACCGGAAGTCTGGGATATCCTGGAAGAGGTCACTAAAGGCCATCCAGTGCTCTTGAATCGAGCCCCGACGCTTCACCGCTTGTCGATTCAGGCGTTCGAACCGATGCTGATCGAAGGAGAGGCTATTCGCATTCACCCGCTGGTTTGTACGGCGTACAATGCCGACTTTGACGGGGACCAGATGGCAGTTCATGTGCCCCTCTCGGTGGAAGCGCAAATGGAAGCCCGCCTTTTGATGCTGGCACCGAACAATATCTTTTCGCCCTCCAGCGGGAAACCGATCACGACTCCCTCTCAGGATATCGTCCTAGGTTGTTACTACCTGACGCAAGCGCCGCGAAAAACCGCGCAGCTTGGCGAACGTCTCCGGTTGTTCTCGGAACTCCCGGAAATCGAATTTGCGCTGGCTGAGAAAGCAGTCAAAATCCACGAAAAAATTCGGTTCAAGAATCCGAATTTCGGCAAAAAAACCATCTACGGAAATCCGGAAGTCAAAGTGATCGAGACGACCGCAGGCCGGGTCATCTTCAACGGGATCTGGCCGGACGGTCTTGGCTTCTTCAACAAGGTCGCCGGGAAGAAACAATTAAGCGACATCATCTGGCGTACGTACCAAGTGTCGGGACAACAGCAGACGGTGGAGACGCTGGACCGCCTGAAGGAACTTGGATTTTCCTGGGCAACTCGCGCCGGAGTTTCGATCGGGATCACCGACATGATCATTCCCGACGAGAAAAAGACCGAGCTCGACAAGGCGTATAAACAGATCGCGTTGGTCGAAAAGCAATACCGGAGCGGTATCATCACGGACGGTGAGCGATACAACAAGATCATCGATATCTGGACTCATGCTGGAGAAGAAATCTCGAGCGTGATGTTCCGGACGCTGGAGCATAACGAAGGACGCAAGGAACTGAATCCCGTGTTTTTGATGCAGGATTCGGGTGCCCGAGGCAACCGCCAACAGATCAAGCAGCTCGCGGGGATGCGCGGTTTGATGGCTAAACCGTCTGGCGAAATTATCGAACGCCCGATTACGTCGAACTTCCGAGAGGGTCTTTCGGTGTTGGAGTATTTCATCTCGACGCACGGTGCGCGCAAAGGTCTTGCCGATACCGCATTGAAAACGGCCGATTCGGGGTATTTGACTCGAAAATTGGTCGATGCCGCGCAGGACGTCATTATTGTCGAGCCGGATTGCGGAACGGGGAATGGAATCCTCGTGCGCCCGATTTATGAAGGCGATGATGAAGTCGTCGATTTAGCGACCCGGATCGTTGGGCGCGTCAGTTGCGAGACCATCGGTAATCCGGTGACCAAAGAAACGATTATCAAGGCGAACCAATTGATCGAAGAAGGGCAGGCCAACGCGCTGATGAAAATCGGCGTCGAACAGCTCAAAATCCGGTCAGTTCTCACCTGCGAATCGAAGCGCGGGGTTTGCGCCCAGTGCTACGGGCGGAATTTGGCGACGGGACGGATGGTGAAACTCGGCGAAGCGGTTGGGATTATCGCCGCGCAAAGCATCGGTGAACCGGGTACCCAGCTCACCATGCGTACGTTCCATATCGGTGGAACCGCCACCCAGCTCTTTAAGCAGCCGATCATCAAAGCGAAGAACGACGGAAACGTCCACTTCAACGATCTTCGGGTTGTTCAATCCGTGGACGGTAATTTCATCGTTCTGAATAAGAACGGTTCTGTTTCGGTCCACGCGAAGGACGGACGCGAATTCGAACGCTACAATGTCGTGATCGGTTCGGTTATTTCCGTCGCGGACGGTGCTCCGGTGAAGAAAGGGGACACTTTTGTCCAGTGGGATCCGTACAATGTCCCGATCTTGACCGAAAGAACCGGGCGGGTGGAATTCCGGGATATGATCCCTGGCGTGACGGTGAAGCGGGAGATCGACGAAGCAACCGGTGTGATGGGCACCGTCGTGATCGAGCACAAAGAGGATCTGCATCCGCAGGTGGTTATCATCGACGATAAGGAAGAGATTGTTGCTAGCTACTCGATTCCGGCCGGCGCGCATGTCGTTGTCCAGGAACACAAGCGGGTCCAGGCCGGTACCTTGCTGGCCAAGACACCGCGGAAAATTGCCAAGACCAAGGACATCACCGGCGGTCTGCCGCGGGTGGCGGAATTGTTCGAGGCGCGGCGCCCGAAAGACGCGGCCGAGATCGCCAAGATCGACGGGCTGGTCGAATTCGGGGGCACGGTTCGCGGCAAACGCCGTTTGATCCTGAGAGATCCAATCTCGGGTCAGGAAGAGGAGCATCTGATTCCGTTGAACAAACACATGATTGTGTTCAAGGGCGATTTTGTGAAAAAGGGCTCCCAATTGACGGAGGGTCCGATCGTGCCGCATGAAATTCTGGACGTGTGCGGGCCACAAGATCTGCAGGAACATCTCGTGAACGAGGTTCAGGAGGTTTACCGGCTTCAAGGCGTCGAGATCAACGACAAGCACATCGAGATTATCGTTCGGCAAATGCTGCGGAAGGTAAAGGTCACCGAACCAGGCGACACCGCTTTGCTCTGGGGCGATCAGGTGGATCGGCTTGAGTTCGAGAAGGAAAATCGTCGGGTCATCGAACAGGGCGGCAAACCCGCCGAAGCCGTTCCGGTCCTCCTCGGGATCACCAAGGCTTCGCTTGAGACCGATAGCTTTATCTCGGCCGCGTCCTTCCAGGATACCACTCGGGTATTAACCGAGGCAGCGACGCTGGGTAAGATCGATTTCCTGCGTGGCTTCAAGGAGAATGTGATTATGGGTCACCTGATCCCGGCCGGTACCGGGTTCATGGGGCATCGTAGCATTCGTACGCTCGAAACGGGTGAACCGATCGGGAAAGCTGTGGTGGTTGAGCCTGAACCCGTCGCTGTGGGTTGATGAAAAAAGGGCCGCTTAGGCGGCCCTTTTTCTTTGGACCGCAGATGGAAAGAAACAGTGTGATTCGGTTCCAGCCTGTGAAATCTGTGGGTTACCCATCTCCCCTGCTTTTTGGGGTAAGACTCGCTTATGTCCATCGCGACCAAGACCGGAGATTCTGGTGAGACGGCATTGATGTACGGCGTCCGGGTGTCGAAAACGGAAGCGCGTGTCGAAGCCTATGGGACCGTCGATGAACTCAACGCGGCGCTTGGACTGGTACGCGCCACGACCGATGAGAGAATGGTCCGGGAAGTGATCTTCTCTGTTCAGAAAGAGCTCGTTATCCTGATGGGAGAGTTGGCGGTCGCCGACAAAGATCGAGAACGATACTTGAAAGGCGGGTACGAAGCAGTGACTGCGCCGATGGTGGATCGTTTGACTGACGTCGTAAATGATCTTGAGAACAATCATCATGTGGATTTCAAGCATTGGGCGACTCCGGGGAATAGCCTGTGCTCCGCGGCCCTGGATCTGGCACGGACCACCTGTCGGCGAGCGGAACGGCGCGTGGTCGACGTGTGTGAGCGGAAGAATTATGTGAATCCAGAGAGCATCCGTTACCTGAACCGGCTGTCGGATGTCCTCTGGTTGTTTGCTCGATATATCGAGACGAAAAGTACGGAGAAGGGATGACGACCACGAAGAAGAAATACCTCGGCTTCACCCTTCGAAAAACCCCTTGCGCGACTCTGGACAGTGCCGGATAGTCTTCGGCTCTACGCGGATCTAACCTAAGCAAAAACGGCAGCTGTCATAGAACGAGATATGTCTTCAATGGAATTAATGACGGAACTCCTGGAGGCGGGAGTTCATTTTGGACACCAGACGAAGCGATGGAACCCGAAGATGAAACCTTTCATCTTCGAGAAACGGAATTCGATCTACATCATTAACCTTGCCGAAACCGTAAAACAGCTGCAAGTCGCGACCGATTACCTGGGAAATGTCGCCAGACAGAATGGGAAGGTTCTTTTCATCGGATGCAAAAAGCAAGCCCAGGAAGCGGTGAAGGAGGCTGCAGTCGCCTGCGGACAGTTCTATGTCAATCAACGCTGGCTCGGTGGAACACTGACGAATCTGACCACCATTCGAAAAAGCGTCGGGCGATTGACTTATCTCGAGCAGATCGAGAAGTCACCGGAATACTCGAAGATGGGTAAACAGGAGCTGTCAGCGTTGCGGCGTGAGGCAGAAAAGCTTCGCCGAAATCTGGAAGGAATCCGCACCATGGACCGGTTGCCTGACGCGATGGTCATTATCGATACATCCCGTGAATCCATTGCCGTAGCGGAAGCGCAGCGGCTTAAGATCCCCACGGTCGCAATCGTCGACACCAACGCGGATCCGGATCAAGTGAGTTATCCGATCGCCGGGAATGACGACGCAATTCGTGCGATTCGAGTGATCCTTCAAAAATTGGTCGACGCCATTTATACGGCTTCTCATGAGGCGAACAAGGAAGAGACTGCAGATCTTGCGGCGGTCGCCGAATAAGTAAGCTCTCGTTTGTTTTGAACTCTGCGTTTTGAGTTTTTGAGCCCTCCTCCGTGTCATCGCACTGGGAGCCTTGTCAGAAATATGCGGCCCTCAAGGGGAGCGATCCACGATTCAGATCTGAACCGTTAATCTCGAACCACTAAACTGTTTTTCATATGGCTGAAGTCAACCCAACCCTGGTCAAGCAACTGCGCGATAAGACCAATGCCGGCATGATGGATTGCAAACGAGCCCTGGTCGAATCTGAAGGCGACCTAAGCAAAGCCGAAGATATCCTCCGTAAAAGGGGCATCGCGAGCGCCTCCAAAAAAGCGTCACGATCCGCCAAGGAAGGCGTGATCGCCTCGTATATTCATCTACAGGGAAAGGTAGGAGTCCTCGTTGAGATAAATTGCGAGACCGATTTCGTGGCAAAGAACGAGAATTTCCGCGATTTTGTTAAGGACATCACCCTCCACATTGCCGCTGCGCATCCGCTCTACGTGAGCCGGGATCAGGTGCCGGCCGAGTCCGTTGAACGGGAACGAGAGATTTATCGGGCACAAGTGACGGGAAAACCGGCCAATATCGTCGAGAAAATCGTGGAAGGAAAAATCGACAAGTTTTTCAGCAATTTCTGTTTGCTGGATCAGGCGTTCATCAAAAATCCGGATCAAACCATTAAGGATCTTGTTGCGCTAAAGATCGCCGAACTTGGCGAGAACATCGTGATCCGCCGCTTTGCGCGTTACGCTGTCGGGGAAGAGATCGCCGCCGCATAGGCGAAGCAGTTCGCGGCTGTGGTTAATTCCTTTCTTTGGATCTTGGGTTTAGCCTCAGAGTGAAGCGACTGGGTTGCCTGTCGTTGCTATGTGCCGATCTTTTGTTATAAGTCAGGTGCATGATGCGTCGTCGGTCCGCTTTTCTTCTGCTGGCACTCGCGCTCTTTTTCTCCTCATGCGTGACGAAAGATGACCACCGGATCCTCGTCAGTGTCGCCGATCAACGCCTGGCGCTTTATCACAAAGAAAAACTGCTCGGGCGCTACCCGATCTCGACTTCGAGGTTCGGCTTAGGAGATCGACCCGGCAGCCGCGGGACCCCTCTCGGAAAACTGGAGGTGGCCAAGATGATTGGCGACGGCGCGCCGCTCGGCGCAGTCTTCAAAAGCCGGCGACGGACCGGTGAAGTGCTGAGGCCGGATGCCCCGGGACGTGACCCGATTGTGACTCGAATCATTTGGCTGAAAGGGCTTGAACCGCAAAACAAGCATGCTTTCGCGCGGTGCATCTACATCCATGGAACTCCGGAAGAACGCAATGTTGGACACCCGGCCAGTTTCGGCTGTGTCCGGATGAGATCGATGGACGTGCTGACGGTATTCAACGCGATCGGCGTGGGCGCCACGGTCGACATTATCCCCGGTTCTTTACCGGGTTCGCAGCAACAAACTGCTCTGATCCCCAAAGCACAACCTGCAAACGCTCCAATTGTCGGCCCCCCACCTCCGCCGCCAGAGCCGCAAACGATTGCTGCCGCCGTCAGCGCGCCGCGCTAGCTAGACGGCGCCAAACGAATAGGGGCGCTTTTCCTCACCGCGCCAATTCCTTGCACTTCCCTAGATCTAGTTTGCCCGATCCGAGAATCGGGATTTTTTCCACTCGCCTGATGGTGCGTGGGACCCAAAGGTTTGGTAGACCGCCAGCCAACAGATATTCTCGAATCTTCTCTGGTGAAAGGTCCCGAGTCGTCAGCAGAACGAGCGCTTCGCCCTTCGCCTGATCTGGTACGCCGACAATCGCGATTACGCGTTGCTCTTCCATTTTCAATCCAAATCCCTCCACGATTTTCGCTTCGATCGTCTCGTGGGGAACCATTTCGCCGGCTATCTTAGAAAAACGTGATAGCCGCCCCTCGATGTAGAGGAATCCGTCTTCGTCGAGCCGGCCAAGGTCCCCTGTTTTGAACCATCCGTCACGCAAGACCTCCGCCGTTCGTTCCGGCTCGTTCAGGTAGCCCTCAAATATGTTCGGACCCTTCAACCAGAGCATTCCCAGTTCGCGCGGAGGTAACAAGGCATTCGTTTCCGGGTCCCGGATCTGTGCGGCTTCTCCCGGTAGCATCTTACCGACCGAGCCGTCGCGACTGGCTGGTTGAATTGTGTCGTTCGGGCGGCTTGGAGCAGGGTCTGGCAGGTTCGTACTGACAACCGGAGACGTTTCGGTCAAGCCGTAACCCTCCAGAACATGTTTCCCGAATTTCTGCTCGAAAGCTTCCGCCAATTCACGAGGCAGTTTCTCCGCACCCGTCACCAGAAGCTTGATGCTGGCGAACTGTTGGGGCTCAGCCCGCTTCAAATAGCCTCGTAAAAAGGTAGGCGTTGTCACCAGCAACGAGATCTTATACCGCTCGATGATCTCCGCGTTTTTTACCACGTCGACAGGGGTAGGGTAGGTTACGGCGCGTACCCCCCCAATCATCGGGTACCACAACGTGACTGTGCAGCCGAAACTATGAAAGAACGGCAGCGACGCCATCACCGAGTCGTCTCGTCCGAGATTGAGCATGGAACCGAACTGCTGAACGTTCCCCAGCACGTTTCGGTGACTGAGCACGACACCTTTTGGTTCGCCGGAGGAGCCGCTGGTGAAGAGAAGGACCGCCTCTTTTCGGTCGGCCTCGTGCGGTAAGCCGAGAAAGTCGCTTAGCAGCCAGGCTGGCGTCACCGCTGAAATCAGGCGCCAAACGACGATTCTGGGTTTTAGCTCCGGCATGACCTCCTCCAATCGAAAGACATCTTTCGGCCAGGGAAAATCTTCCAGGCGCTTTATGACCGGCTTGGCGGAAATCGCATGCAGGATCTGGCCCTGGCTGATAGCCGATTGCAGGGCGGCGCGTCCCGCCGTGAAATTCAAGTTGACCGCTACCTTGTTTGCCAAGGTCACCGCGACGTTCGCGACGACCGCTCCGGCCCCCGGCGGCAGCACCACTGCCACTCGTTCGCCCGTGCACTGTTTTTTGATCCATCGGCTGAGTGCGATGGAGGCTGCGAGCAGATCCCCGCGCTTAAGCACACGACCATCCATCCCGTCAATGATCGCTTCGTCAAACTGTCTCCGCTTCAGACCGCGTACCGTCACCCGGCCAAGGTGCCCTTTCAGCTCCGGCCGTCTCTGATAGCAGAACTCTCCAAGCTCAAGAAGCTTTTCCCGCGTAAGGCTGATATCAACGGAGCGGGCGGGGATCGGCGACCCAAAAGCAATCGTCGCCAGCTGCGGAATCCGTTTTGGAAGCTTCAGAAAATATCTGCCGCCTTCGAACGAAAAGATTGAACCCCAGAGGCCGTCGAGCCAAACAGGAACAACATAGCATTCGGCTAGTCGGGCGATTAACTCGAAGCCCTTGTGCAGCTTGATCAGTGTCCCCGTACGACTCAGTTCGCCCTCCGGAAAAATACAGACGATTTCTCCTTTTTTGATCCTGTCGGCCGCTTCTCGGAGCGCCTCTTTGGCACGGACATTCGAGATCGGTATCGCTTCGATCAGCTTGAAAATAGGGGTGAGCCATCCGATGCGATAGATTGTTTCATGGACAATGAATCGGATGGGTCGGGGGCAAGCGAGCTGCAAAACAACCGCATCCACATACGTCATGTGATTTGGCACCAGCAAAAAACCTGATTCGGGCAGATTTTCGAGCCCGAATGTTTTCACTCGATAGAATATCCCGGCCACGAGGTTTCCGAACAGTCGGAAGACTGTCTGCCGAAACCCTTGCCCTGACGGTGTAGGCATAGTCAAAAATAGAAAGTTGGCAGCACCAAACTGCGGCGAAGCTCGTAAGGAATATCCTTCGGATTTTCTGGGAAGCGACACGCCAGGATTTGCTTGCTCCCCCACGTTGCCAGAAAAGATTAGAGTCACAAATCGAAAAAGTGGAAGGGAATCCGGCGATACGTTTCTCCCCCGGCCCTTGCATCCTCGCTCTGCCATCGCTAACCTTCCATGCAACATGTCCGCTACCCCAATGATGCAGCAGTACCAGAGCATCCGGCGGACTTTACCCGAAGGAACCCTTCTGCTTTTTCGTCTCGGAGATTTCTACGAACTTTTTTTTGAAGACGCGCAAGTCGCGGCGCCGATTTTGAATGTGGCGCTGACCAAGCGCAACGGTATGCCGATGTGCGGAGTTCCGTTCCACGCAGCGGAAGGGTATGTCGGTCGTTTGATCAAAGCCGGGCACAGAGTCGCGATCTGTGACCAAACCAGCGAACCTCAGCCTGGACGAATCGTTGAAAGACAGATCAGCCAGATTATTAGCCCGGGAACAGTCAACGATTTTCAACTTTTGGAATCCCGACAGAATAATTTCCTCGCGGCCGTTGGACGGCGCTCCTCCGCCTCACCGAGATCATTCTCCGGCGCTGGCCTCAGGCAGCTCTTTGCTCTGGCGCTGCTCGATGTAAGTACCGGCGATTTTCGGGTGACCGAGGTGAACTCCTTCAGCGCACTCGAGGATGAGCTGGCGCGTTTCAGCCCATCGGAGGTCCTGGTCCCGGATTCTGATCAGGATCTCCTTCGTAAGATTCCGCGCGCTTCGTCCTATGACGGTTATGCGTTCGAGCTGGACCAAGCCTCCTACCTGCTCCGGGAGCAATTCTGCGTTCAGTCGCTCGACGGCTTTGGGTGCAGCGAAATGCCAGCGGCAATCGGTGCGGCGGGCGCGATTATTCATTATCTTCGGCATCAACTCCGCCGCCGAACTTCCCATATCCAGTCGCTTGGAGTCTTTCTCTCTGATCAACACGTTGCCTTGGATGTGGCCACTCAACAGAACCTTGAACTGATTCAGTCGAAAGGAACCGGCGAGGATTCCAGTCTCCTGGCCGCTTTGGATCGAACCGTGACCGCGATGGGCGGCAGGCTGTTTCGGCAGTGGCTGTTAAAACCGCTGCGCTCGCAAGCCGAGATTCGGCTTCGGCAAGAAATGACTCAGCAATTCCTGGATCAGCCCTTCCTGCTCAGTTCCGTGCGGGAGACGCTGGGCAATATTCGTGACATCGAGCGAACCGTCGGCCGGCTGAGCCAGTCAAGTGGCAATGCCAGGGATGTGGTTGCTCTCCGGCTGTCGCTCGAATCGTTGCCGGAGCTCAAAGGGCATCTCGCAGCGCTGGCGAAAGCCGTTCTTGCAGAGGGAGAGGATCTATTATTGAACCGAATCGCCTCAGGCATTCCGGAGGTGCCGGACTTGGTTCAACTCGTAGCGGACGCTTTGGTCGAGGAACCCCCGGCCTTACTGAAAGAGGGAGGAATGTTTCGCGAAGGGTACGATCCAAGACTCGATGAACTACGGAGCGCTTCGAAAAGCGGTAAAGATTGGATCGCGGCGCTGCAACAGGGAGAAATCGAACGTACCGGTATCAAGTCGTTGAAGGTCAGGTTCAATTCCGTGTTTGGTTATTTTATCGAAGTCAGCAACTCGAACCTGGGTGGAGTACCGGCCGATTACACGCGGAAACAGACAACCGTGAACGGAGAACGGTTTATCACACCGGAACTCAAGGAAGTGGAGTCAAAAATTTTGGGCGCCGACGAGCGTGCCAGGGCGCTGGAGTACGATCTTTTCCTGCGTCTCCGCGAAAATCTTTTGGAATACTTGCCGCAGCTTCAGGAAGCGGCTCGATCCATCTCCGTCCTGGATGTCATCGCTTCCTTTGCAGAAGTCGCCCGGCTCTTCGGCTACGCGCGGCCCACCATGACTGATCAAGCGCGGATCTATATCCGCGATGGCCGCCATCCTGTTCTCGATCAGAACGTGACAGAAGAGAAATTCGTGCCAAACGATTGTCTGCTGGATGGCGTTGAGAATCGGCTGTTGCTGATCACCGGGCCGAATATGGCCGGCAAATCGACCTTTATCCGACAGGTCGCTTTGATTGTTTTGATGGCGCAGATCGGGAGCTTTGTGCCAGCGGCCGCCGCTGAAATCGGGTTGGTTGACCGTATCTTCACCAGAGTGGGCGCCTCCGATGATTTGTCGCGCGGGCAATCGACGTTCATGGTGGAGATGAACGAGACCGCGAACATTGTGAATAACGCGACGGAACGCAGCCTCGTTATTCTCGATGAGATCGGGCGCGGAACCTCGACCTTCGACGGCTTGTCGATTGCCTGGAGCGTGGCGGAGTATCTCCACGACGTGCTTCGCTCCCGGACCCTCTTCGCGACCCACTATCACGAAATGACGGAACTGGCAGTCATTTGCCAAGGCGTGAAGAACTACAATATTGCCGTTAAAGAATGGAACGATCAGATCATCTTCCTTCGTAAGATCCAGGCAGGCGCCGCCGACAAGAGTTATGGTATCCAGGTAGCGCGCCTCGCCGGGTTACCGGACGAAGTGATTGACCGGGCCAAGGAAATTCTCGCCAACCTGGAAGCTTCAGAACTAAATGCCCAAGGCAAACCGCGATTGGCCGAAGCCAAGGTTTTTCGGAGTCGCGCGAAGAGAAAAGAAGAACCAAAACCTCAGCTCAATCTCTTCGATTACAGGCCAGAGTAAGTCAGGCCTCCCGTTTTGCCTGGCTCTGAAGAGACAAAGCAAGAGGCTTCACTTACAAGTCTTTCCTTTGCGAACTTTGTGTGCTCAAATGGCGAAACTTGATGAAGAAGTTCTTGGTACTGATCGCAACTTTGTCGCTCGCTCTTGGCGCGTGCGAACGGCATCCTGCCAGCCAATTGCCGACGGAAAGTGAGGGTGTCGCAAAAGAAGGGTCGGGCACGACGCAGGAAAAACAAAAAACTCCCCAGGCTTCTCCAAGCGGTACTCCCAAGACCTATTTTCCGCAGAATCCCTGACATCCGCTTGAGTGTAGAATCCACCAAAGAAGATGTTCTAAAACGGGCTGCCAGATCGAATCGATTTTTTGGATGGATCAAAGGCCGCGCCCAAAGTTTTGCGCACGCCGGTCGTGGATTCTATTTGCTCTGCCTGACTCAATGGAATTTCCGGATTCACCTGATTGCTGGCCTCGGAGCGATCTGCCTCGCTTGCTACTTCCGGTTCTCGGCGGTCGAATGGCTGGTTTTGATCGCAGCCATCGCCCTGGTCCTAACTGCTGAAGCACTTAATACGGCGCTTGAGCGGATGGTAGATCTGCTTGAACCCGAGCGGCACCCGGT
>Ga0206947_1068_pt4 | contig 22139 bp, 14 predicted proteins | sample Alteio_BWOrgHeat_3_FD_153239 | JGI IMG/M metagenome (GOLD analysis project Ga0206947, IMG submission 153239) | Enriched cells from forest soil in Barre Woods Harvard Forest LTER site, Petersham, Massachusetts, United States -... | ecosystem: Environmental > Terrestrial > Soil > Temperate forest > O...
TGCTGGCGGTAACTTCGGTTATTACTTACCTTTACCTGTCGCGCAGGCTGATAAGAGATTTTCACTGGCGGCTAAAGGTGAATATAATCGACCGGTCGCCGTATCAATTACGCTGGCTGCGGCGCTTGCTCACAGGCTTCAGCCGGGTTTGGCTGTTGTGGATACCCTTCATTGGAGTAAATATCTTTTATTACCATTCACAATTAGGTATACAAACTTATTATCCGTTATACCTGCTTTTAGCGGTAATGATGATTTGGATAACAGCTGCCGCTTTTTCAAAAACCAACATTGGTGTACCTGTGCCTGCTCAACCGGTTTCAAAGCCAAAACCACCGGACGACCTGCTGCAGAAGGCTAAATGGCTGCGTAAAGTGATGGAAACTGAGCGGTATTACCGGGATGAAGAGTTGGGTTTAGCCTCACTGGCCGAAACGCTGGAGATGCACCCACACGAATTATCGCGGCTGGTTAATGTAGTCCTCAAAAAAAACTTCAATGATTTTATTAATGAATATCGCATCAGTGAGGTAATCCGGAAAATGCAGGACCCTGCTTATGACCGGCTAACGCTGCTGGGCATCGCTTTCGATTCCGGCTTCAACTCCAAAACTACTTTTAACCGCACATTCCGGCAGATGACCGGGAAAAGTGCTGCTGAATATAAAAGCGATTTAAAAAAAGAAAGCCCAAATTATCATTTGGGCCCTTACTCCCGCTCTAACGCGATAATTTCGTCTCATAAAACCACCACGATGTGGTCTTCCGAGAAATTAAATCGCAGTTATATGTTTAAAAATTATTTAAAAATCGCATGGCGCAGCCTATGGCTGCATAAGCGAATGACGGTTATTAATATTGCAGGCCTGGGTATTGGCATGGCTGCGGCAATACTGATAGCCATCTGGGTGCAGAACGAGATGAGTTATGACAGCGGTCAGCCTGACGCCGAAAATATTTACCGTGTTACGTCAGTATGGCCCATGTCGCCCACCGAAACGTGGCATTTAAGTTCGGCACAATACGTATTGGGCGATGCTGCTGTTAAGGAAATACCCGAAATTGAGGACATGACGCGTTTGCGACCGAAAGATTATGCTAACACGAACTTTCATATTGGCGATAAAATAATACAGGAAAATAAAGTCGCCCGGGTTGATGACCACTGGTTCAGGATATTTAATTACGATTTTGTAGAGGGCACGCCAGCGGCCTTTAATAAACATCTGTTCAGCCTCATATTGACCCAATCGGCTGCAAGGAAGTTCTTTGGGAACGGGGAAGTCGTTGGTAAGCTGCTGACTATTGATAAAACTACTTACCAGGTGGAAGGCGTTGTTAAAGACAACCCTGCCAATTCCAGCTTTGACTACGATGTATTTATACCAATGGCGGCATTCCTGACCGATCAGGAAGAACTCAAACAGACAACAGATTGGGGTAGTTCAAACTATAACACATTTTTTAAGCTAAAACGGGGTGCGAACATCGCAAAGGTAGCCGCCGGGCTTACCGCAATAGAACACCGGAACCACAAAAATACAACGTCAAAAGATAAAAACGCCTATGAGCTGATCAACATCAGGGATATGCACTTTGAGGAGGGGCTGCTCAGCTATCCGTTTAAACATGGCAGCAGGATGATAACGAATGTGTTTATTGCACTGGCTTTGTTGCTTTTGCTTACGGCTTGTATCAATTACGTAAACCTGACTACTGCCCGCGCCAGCGCCCGCTCTAAAGAGGTGAGTATACGGAAAATAGCAGGCGCGGGGCGTTTGCAATTGTTCGGTCAGTTTATGTCCGAATCGTTACTGGTAAGTCTTATCGCCGTTACCTTATCATTTGGTTTAGTGCAGCTGTGCATACCATGGTTCAAAGAGTTTACCGGGAAAAATTTCAGTGAGCCGGTCTTCTCGCCGCTGGCCTGGCAAATTGTGGGGATTACGCTCATGGTATCTTTTATTTTAAACGGATTATACCCTGCGTTGCTGCTCTCATCGTTTCAACCGTTACGGGTTTTCAGGGGTAAAACGATGCTCAATTTTAAGGATGCCGGTTTAAGAAAAGCTTTAGTTGTGGTGCAGTTTACCATCTCGGTTGTGCTTATAGTAGGCACGTTGGTTATTTACAGGCAGTTAAATTATGTTGAAAGTACCGACCTGGGGTATGACCGCTCGCACGTATTTACGGTGAACATCCCTTACAGCGCTTTTGGCAATGATTTTGATAAAAACGCGCCCTCAATACTCGCTGCTATCAAACAGGACCTGGAAGAAAATAGCGCTACTGCCGATGTTTCGTTAGCCAATTATTTTGTCGACGATGGGAACCGGAGCACTCACGCCTTTGATTGGGACGGCCGGCCGAAAGATTTCAATCCTACGTTCACAACGCTGGCGGCCGACCCGGATTTTCAGCGGGTGATGAAACTGAAAATGGCGGATGGCAACTGGTTTACCAATTCGGTAAGAGACAAGCACAACGTAGTGCTTAATGAAGCAGCTGTTCGCTTAACCAATCTTCATAAACCGTATATCGGGCAGCGGTTCATTCACCAGGGCGATACCGGGGTGGTAACCGGCATTGTAAAGGATTTCCACTACGCCAGCCTGCACGATAAGATTGGGCCCATGATCATTAAAAATGGTAACATCTGGTTAGCGGCTTATGTCAAAACAAGTCCTGGCAATACAAAGGCAGCTATTACCGCTGCCCAAAAAGTAATGAAAAAATTCTCGCCCGATGAACCTTTCGAATATCATTTTGTAGACGACGATTACAACAACCTATACAAGTCGGAACAGCAATCATCGGTATTAATCGGCATGTTTGCGGGCATAGCCATATTGGTATCAGCACTGGGGCTTACAGGCCTTGCCGCCTTTGCCGCCGAGCAGAAAGTGAAGGAGATAGGCATTCGGAAAGTTTTGGGCGCAAGTATGCAGCAACTTATGGGCCTGCTTTCTGTCGATTTTGTGAAGATGGTTTTAATCGCCAGCCTTGTTGCCTTCCCGATAGCCTGGTGGGCCACCAGCAAATGGTTGGAGGGTTTTGCTTATAAGATTAGCCTGTCGTGGTGGATTTTCGCGCTATCAGGTGCAACAGCGCTGGTGGTTGCGCTGATAACGATAAGTTACCAGACCATAAAAGCAGCATTAGCCAACCCGGTCAGAAGTTTAAGAAGTGAATAGAATAACGTCATTAGTCATTGGTTGCCAAATTAGCCGCCTTCCAATAATGACTACCGATCACTTAAACATGCGATCAGATATTTGGTTGAAACTGACGTGATCCGTCCCGTGGTGAGATACGGGACGCATTTTATATCTGGGATTCAAAATCGAACAGTCCAATGTCCGATTTTGTTACAAATAGCAAAATAAACAACGCACTACTTGTTATATATCAATATGTTATTAACTTGGAACAGTGATTGACGCAATAAAAACGAATTGAATACACACACTTCCCATATCGCCCTCGATGACCTGGCCTTGCTGGGAACGATATTTATCGGGCTGACCCTTACCCTGCAGTTGTGGTTCACCAAAAGAATCAATCTTACCGCAAACCGGCTGATGGCTCTTGCCCTGGCAACCATCATTTTGCGGATGATCTGGGTATTGGGTATTGATATAAGGGTGGGTACCTGGTTTAGTTGGCTGCCGCTGCAATTTTCGTTTGCACTTGGCCCCCTCATCTACTTCTATGTTCTTAAAATTACCCGGCCCGAATTTAAATTCCAATGGAAAGATTTGCTGCATTTTAGCCCCTTGTTGCTGGAACAGTGTGTTTTGGTATTGCAGGTTAGGGAGAGCATAAAGACGGGCGTGCCTACTTATGATACGCTAATCTTTCGGCAACTGAATCCGGTAGTGCAATTGCTGGCGGTAACTTCGGTTATTACTTACCTTTACCTGTCGCGCAGGCTGATAAGAGATTTTCACTGGCGGCTAAAGGTGAATATAATCGACCGGTCGCCGTATCAATTACGCTGGCTGCGGCGCTTGCTCACAGGCTTCAGCCGGGTTTGGCTGTTGTGGATACCCTTCATTGGAGTAAATATCTTTTATTACCATTCACAATTAGGTATACAAACTTATTATCCGTTATACCTGCTTTTAGCGGTAATGATGATTTGGATAACAGCTGCCGCTTTTTCAAAAACCAACATTGGTGTACCTGTGCCTGCTCAACCGGTTTCAAAGCCAAAACCACCGGACGACCTGCTGCAGAAGGCTAAATGGCTGCGTAAAGTGATGGAAACTGAGCGGTATTACCGGGATGAAGAGTTGGGTTTAGCCTCACTGGCCGAAACGCTGGAAATGCACCCGCATGATTTGTCGCGCATTATGAATGTGGCGCTCAAAAAAAACTTCAGCGATTTTGTTAATGAATTCCGTATCCGCGAGGTAACCCAAAAAATGCAGGACCCCGCCTATGACCGGATTACCCTGCTCGGCATAGCTTTCGATTCGGGCTTCAACTCCAAAACTACTTTTAACCGCGCTTTCCGCGAAATGACAGGCAAAAGCCCTGCTGAATATAAAAATTACCTTAAAAAAAAGCGACCATTTTATTTTTTGGAACCTTATTCCCGTCCTTCGGCAATAATTTCGTCTCACAAAACCACGTCTTTGTGGTCTGCAGAGAAATTAAAACGAAATTATATGTTTAAGAGTTATTTAAAAATCGCATGGCGCAATATGCTGCACAACAAGGTTTACAGCGCGCTCAATATTGCCGGCCTGGCCGCAGGGATGGCTGTAGCATTGCTTATTGGCTTATGGATATACAGCCAGTATGCCTATGACCGCTTTTTGCCCGGTTACGACCAGTTGTACCAGGTAAAGCTCAATTTTTATCATAGCGGCGAGATACAGACACAAAGCGGTTCGGCGGTGCCGCTGATCGAAGAATTCCGCAAGAACTACCCGGAGGTAAAATATGCTTCGGAAACAGATTGGGGCGGGCAGCATAGCCTGGTTACCGGCGATAAGAAACTCGACCCCGTTGGGCTAACCGTTGGTACTGATTTTTTGCGGGTATTTCCTTACCCCATGCTGAAAGGAAATGTGAACTCGGTGTTTAGCGATCCTAACGCTATTGTGTTAACCGAATCGGTTGCAAAAGCCTTGTTTGGCGACCTGGACCCTATCAATAAGGTGATCAGGATTGACAACATCAATAACATTAAGGTTACGGGTGTAATGAAAGATGTACCGGCAAATTCAACTTTACAATTCAAGTACCTTTTACCCTATAGCTATGTGGAGCAGACCTACCCAAATACTAAAAAGGAGCGTATGGATTGGAGAAATCCCTCGTACCTTGAATATGTGCAATTGCAGCCGGGTGCAAATGCCGCTGCCTTTGAAAGCAAAATAAAAAACATTTATGCCCAACATGATCCAACTAATAAAATAGAGGTGGTTTTGCAGCCCGCAAAAAACTGGCGACTGCTTGCCCAGTTTAAAAACGGCAAAGCGGTAGACGGCTTTATCCAGTACGTGCGGATGTTTGCCATTATAGGCATACTGGTTTTGGTAATTGCCTGCATCAACTTTGTAAACTTATCAACCGCCCGGGCCGAAAAACGTGCGCGCGAAGTAGGTGTGCGTAAATCAATAGGCTCGTCGCGCAGAGATTTGATTATCCAGTTTTTAGGCGAATCGTTATTGCTTACCTTTGTTGCATTTGTGGTATCGATAGTGCTTGTTCAGTTGGTGTTGCCTGGTTTCAATACCATAACATCCGAAAATATCAGCATCCCTTATACCAACCTGACATTTTGGGGTGCAATGATGGGTTATGTGCTATTCACGGGCTTATTGGCCGGCAGCCGGCCCGCGTTTTATCTTTCTTCTTTTAACCCGGTAAAAGTTTTAAAAGGCGCTATCCAGTTGGGCAAACGGGCGGCGCTTCCGCGTAAAATAATGGTTGTGGTACAATTTACCTGCTCCATTGCCCTCATCATCGGTACGCTGATTATTTACCAGCAAATAAAATATGCTAAAGACAGGCCCAAAGGTTACGATGCCGAAAACCTGGTAATGGTGAACAATAGCAGCGACCTTAACAAAAATTTTGATGCGCTTAAAAATGATCTTTTGCAAAGCGGCCAGGTGGTAAGCATTACCAAAGCGGCCAGCGGGATGATGTATTACCCGGCTTCGTTCAACATATTAAACTTCCCGGGTAAAAAGGTGGGCGAATCGATGGAGATGGCCACCACCGCCGTTTCGTCGGGCTATTTTAAAACAACCGGGATGAAGTTTATAGCGGGGCACGATTTTACAAGTGATGCCGGCCCCGACACTTTAAATCTCGTAATTAACGATGCCGCTGTGGCAAGGTTCCGGTTAAAGGACCCCCTGAACCAACTGATCACATTCGATTATTCAAAAAAACCCATGCGCATTATCGGCGTGGTAGAAAATGCAATTGTCGGGTCGCCGTTTTACTCGGCCGGGCCTGCTATTTACGTATACAACCCGGGCTGGACAGGCGCCATTATGTACCGGTTGAACCCAAACGCCGACAGGCAACAGGCTACAAAAAAAATCGCAGCGATATTCAATAAATATAATCCATCGTTCCCTTTCGACTACCGGTTTGCAGACGAAGCTTTTGCGGCCACCTATAAAATTGAGGTATTGGTGGGGACATTGGCAAGTGTTTTTGCCGGATTGGCGATATTTATTTCGTGCCTTGGTTTATTTGGCCTTGCCGCGTACGTAGCGGAGCAGAGGAAAAAAGAAATCGGGATCAGAAAAGTACTGGGTGCATCGGTGCCACAGGTTTGGGTTTTACTATCGGGCAATTTTTTATCGCTTGTTGTTATTAGCTGCGTAATTGCATCGCCCATTGCCTTTTATTTTTTACAGGGCTGGCTGCAAAAGTTCGAGTACCGGATTACCATAGGGCCCTGGGCGTTTTTGATTTCGGCGACTGCGGCTATTTTTATTACGATAGTTACCGTAAGTTACCAGGCTATTGCCAGTGCGCTAACTAACCCGGTTAAAAGTTTGCGTTCGGAATAGGGCACCAATAATGCCTCTAATCATAAAAATAAGTTGTACCGCTGTCGGTAGATGCAGTCTGCAGACAGCGGATTTTAGCATCAAAAGTTATAAATAAAATTACGATTTGTACCCGGACTTAAGTCAGTTGGTGGCGTGGGGCTGGACATTTTAACCTGTTGTGATTGAGAATAATGAATCAGCTGAAACTTTTATACCGTGCCACTTTAGTTTACGGGAGCCTCCTTCCCATTGCCAATAATGTATAGTATCAAGGTCTGCAGGTACACTTCCTAAATGGTACTTTTCGAAGTCCCTGCCACAGTTGATAATATAGTCGACTGATTTAAATCGCTCTGCCGTTAATGAAATTGTTCCCGCAAAGTGCGGCTTCTGCTGCCGCGGTTTAAAAGTGGAACAGGCTAAAGTGAAAGCTAAGTGCGCACTTAATTGCTAACAAACCAGCGGGCGGCAGCCTTTTGGAGTTCGCTGCAATCCGGTTCACCGTCAGCGGCCCAGGCTACAATGCCATCGGGGCGTATCAATACGGCGCTTAAGCCTAATTGTTTTTTTGCTTTGCCCGAAACATACTTTATTCGGCTGCCATATTCGCTCGCTAAAGTTTGTATTGAAGCATTGCCGTCAAAATCAAGCAGTATTCCCCGGCCATCGTGCATCAGCTCGCCAATTGTTACACCATTTTCCAACTCAAAGTTAGGAACGCTGCCGCCGGCTAAAGGGTGTTCACTATTGAGATTGTAGTGTGTGTTAACACCCCATACCCGCCCTGCAAAGTAAGTGGCTCCATCGCGTGTATTCACCAGGTCGCGCACAATTGCATACAATGCGCGGGCCTCCGGGCTTGGTTTCATGATGGCAACCTGTGCACGCGACCAATCCAGCACCTGCGCCCCAATGGGGTGCCGTTCGGCATAATAACTGTCTATCAAGCTATCCGGGGCTTTCCCTTGTATGGTTGCGGCAAGTTTCCAACCCAGGTTCATGGCATCGCCCAGCCCAAGGTTAAGCCCCTGGCCGCCTAATGGCGCATGAATGTGCGCGGCATCGCCGGCCAAAAGTACCCGTCCGTTGCGGTAGGTGGTGGCCTGTCTTGCCCGGTCGGTCCATGTGGTTGCAAAGTGCAGTGCGCGGATGGTAACATCGGTATTTGAGATGCGGCGCAGCACCTCCTGCACCTGTTGAAGCGTAATGGGCTTATCTGAATTATGAAATGCCCCGCCATCAAAATCCTGTATCACCACATAGCCCGGTTGCGATTGGAGGTACATGCCTCTTTCCGTTACGTTTCGGCCAGGACTTAGCTTCTCCGGGTCGGCGATGTCAATTTTAGCAGAGTAGCCGGTAAATTCAGGCTCCGTACCTGTAAAGTCAAAACCGCCCGACTTACGAACAACACTTCGGGCGCCATCGCAGCCTACCAGCCATTTGCCTGGAAAAGATTGGTTCCCCGATAGGACAGTCACCGTATCCGCGGTTTGATGAAAGCCGGTAATGGCATGCCCTCGTTTTATTTCTGCACCCAGGGCTTCTGCCCGGCGGGCCAGCGCCGTTTCCAGTTCCTCCATTTCAGAAATTAAACTGGTTTGGGTCGAGCTTGGAAGACGGTACTTCCACTGTGAGGTGTCGATATCGCCTTCATGAAACGGAATGCCGGCAAAATGCCCAACCTGCCGCCGAGGCCCTTGTACGGCATTTTGGTGAGGGTTTTTAAGACGCTTATGTATCTCCAGTTCTTCAAGCAGGCCCCGGCGGTAAAGCGCTTCAATAGCAGGCGCCGAGAGCCCACGTATCCCGAAAGGCATTTGCTTTAAAGGCGAATTCGGATGTTCTGCCTTTTCCATTATCAGCACTGAACATTTGGCCAGGGCCAGTTCGCAGGCCAGTAACAAACCTACAGGCCCTGCGCCGGAAATGATGACATCGTAAATAGTATTATTTTGTGTTGATTTATTTGTTTCAGTTGTAGCTTTCATTTAGAATGATTTGAAAGCACAAAATTCCCGAATGTTGCTAAGTTAGGCTTGTATAAACGCGACAAAATTATTGCCCACAGCCTGTTTGCCTTTCTTCGCGTTTCGCGCAAATGCCGCCGGTGTAGTGCCGCTGTAGCGTTTAAATTCCCTGCTCAGGTGGGATTGATCTGTATAACCCAGCTCATGAGCAAAGCCGGCCAGGTTTGTATCCGGATAATGCCATAATTGATTTCGTACCTGCTCAAAGCGTATCAGCCCGGATACATCTTTAACGCTGTAGCCGGACGATTGCTTGAAATTCCTTTCCAGCGTGCGCACTGTAGCATGAGCCGCCGCCGCTACCTGGCTTACCGGCATGGCGCCCTTCGCCTGCCTCATAGCAAATCCTGCTTTAAACAACATACTGCTGTTAGGAATCCCCTTCTGTGCATCCTGCAAATATTGTTTTACTGCGTCCAGCGCGTCGTCTACCTTACCAGCTTGAATTAATTTATCCAGCGTGGATTGAATTTTGGCGATCGGATGTTCAAATATGCGCACTCCATCTTTACCGGGCTGTAGCCCGAGCAAATCGAATACGGTCCAGGGAAAGCAACGGATACCAATAATTTCTAAACGGTTTTTAGTATAAAAAACAGCTGGCTGATTGAGCAGTCCCATCATAAACGGTGAAGGCAATGACTGCAGTTTTCCATTATTGGAAATGCTGAGTGCACCTCCAAAATAAAAAATAATCTCAGCATAGCCATCAGGTTGTACCTCAAAATTTGCTTGTAGTTCTCCGGAGTCTCTTTTGTTGTACCAAAAGCACTTTATGGTATTCTGAAGAGCTTCGGGTGGGGCGAATTCCTGGTGGTACATGAATCAAAGATAGCGTATCCAAAATAATTTAGCGGGCAAGTTATGCTTATCATTGCGCCTTATCGCTACCGTGAGCGCGATACACTCAGCGGTTTGCGCAATAGAAACGTGAAGACTGGTTATTTCTCCCTGAAATGTATAAGAGATCAGTAGAAACATATAAATCGGGTTAAATGCTTAACCGCACCTTTGCTTTACAAATTTAAAATATAAAGCAATGAAAAAGACAGTGTTAATCACAGGTGCTTCGTCGGGTTTTGGAAAAGCTACCGCTAAATTATTTAGTACAAATGATTGGAATGTAATAGCCACCATGCGTTCGCCCGAAAAAGAAACAGAACTATCTTCGCTTAGCAACGTTTTTATTAGCAAATTGGATGTAACCGATAAGCTTAGCATACAAAACGCGGTGAAAGAAGGTATCGAAAAGTTTGGCAAAATTGATGTATTGGTGAATAATGCAGGCTACGGTGCGCTGGGTGCATTGGAAGCAGCAACCGAAGAACAGGTTAAACAGCAGTTTGATGTCAATTTGTTTGGATTGATAGAAGTAATAAAAGCCGTATTGCCGGGTATGCGGCAACAAAAATCCGGCATCATCATTAACGTATCTTCGGTAGGCGGAAGGGTTACTTTTCCTTTCTCCTCATTATATCATGCAACTAAATTTGCGGTAGAAGGGTTGACTGAATCAATGCAATACGAACTAAATCCGCTTGGGGTAAGCTTTAAAATAGTTGAACCAGGCGGCTACAAAACCGAGTTTTCCGGGCGTTCAATGGCCCTATTCGGCGTTAATGGTTTGGATGAATACCGGCCCGCATTTGATAAATTTGTTAAGATGCTGGATAATTGGCCCATGTCTGAAAACATTGGCGAAGTGGCCGGTGCCATTTATGAAGCCGCTACCGACGGGTCCGAAAAATTGCGTTATCCGGTAGGTCATGACGCCGCTCAATTGATACAGACAAGGCAGCAAATGGACGATGCGGCGTTTAAGAAAATGATGACCGCTCAAACAGGAATCTAAAAAATCCGGACGCCTTTATTTTGGGCGCCCGGATTTTTTTATGGTAGATTTATACAATTAAAAAATATGCCGGATAAATACATCGATCTTCAATCCATCAGCGATCTGCATAAGCTGGTAAAATATGCGCCTCCCCGGCATCCCCTGGTAAGTGTGATAGACCATGTGGATTTTTATGCAAAACGCCCCAGGGAGGATGCCTTTTACCGTTTTGGTTTTTATACCATATCCTGCAAAAAATTCGAAGGTCTGTTAAAATACGGCAAAGGGTATTACGACTTTAATGAAGGTTCCCTGATGTTTGCTGCACCCGGACAAGTCTTAGCGCCCGGTCCTGATGTTAAGGTTGAAGAAGGCTGGGCGCTGTTCATACATCCTGATTTGATCCATGGCACCGATTTAGGTAGGAAAATGCACCAGTATTCTTTTTTTAATTACGAAGCCAATGAGGCCCTGCATATTTCGGAAGAAGAGAAACTGATTATTAAAGATTGTTTGGCAAAAATTGAAAAGGAATATTCGCAAAATATTGATAAGCACTCTCAGGGCCTCATCGTCAGTAATATCGAGCTCCTTTTAAATTACTGCAACCGCTTTTACGACCGGCAATTTTACACAAGGGCAAAAGCAAACTCGGATGTTGTGCAGCAGTTTGAAAAATTGTTAAAAGATTATTTTTCGCACCCTACATTGATTGAAACCGGCCTGCCAAATGTTAAATATTTTGCTTCCCGTCTCAACCTGTCGCCCAATTATTTGTCGGACCTTTTAAACAAATTTACCGGCAAAACTACACAGGAACATATCCACCTGGAACTGATAGACAAAGCCAAATCATTATTGTGGGGCACCAATAATTCTATCAGCGAAATTGCCTATGGGCTTGGCTTTGAACACCCCTCGCATTTTACAAAAGTATTTAAATCAAAAACAGGAAAATCACCGAGCGAGTACAGGCATTTGAATTGAATGAGGAAGCAGGAACAATTCCCGCACTCAAAACTTGCCGTCAGGAGGAGTTGCTGCGGTTGCGGGCAAGTTGTGAACATTCCGCTTACAGTTCACCAAAAACTATAGGCTATTTAGGATATAAATCGCGTGGCTTTCTATAATGAAATAATTAATGGATGAGTTTTGTTGGCCATCATACTTGTTGGCGAGTCGGCTCAATAATGCGGCAGCAATACACCATTCATCGCTGCCCTAATAAGCGTCGCTGCATAGGCATTGTCAGCACTGGCGGGCGTATGGAAGATCATCCCGTTTCGCCAGTCCGCCGGGGCCTCGGCGTGGATGCCGGTGAGAATTACAAGCCCGTTGCCGCATTTTCCTTCTGCTATGGCCGCAGTGCCATCGGGATATTTAGCTACAACCACGCCCCAGCCTGAAAGCTGCGGGCCATCCTCCCAATACTGATCGAGGGTTGGTGCTCCGGGGCTGGTAATGGCGACCGCTGCCTTGCGCAGGCCTTTGTTTTCGGCGGAATAGAAACCAAAGTTTAAGCCTGATGTAAGGTTGAAACCGTTGTAATATGCCGAATTGCAAGCAAGGAAACCACCGGCACATATACCAAGGTAATTTAAACCATGCTGTACCGCCTGGCGGATGTTCGAGGCTGCTCCTGGTGTGAGGCTTTTGCCCATTTCAATAAAATTCCCTCCGGGGATAACCAACAACCGGTATTTCATAATTTGTGATGGATTCATACTGTTTAATTCCGAAGAATTAACGGTTGAATAGTTGATGTGGTTGCTATCGAGGATTGTTTCGATGGCTGCAACGTCATTAGGAGAAACGCCGGTTCCGTTAAACAGTAGTACTTGATTTGCGCCATCGGTAAGCGTGGCACCTTTGTTACTATGGTTACGGCATGCGGTAATAGCAACTACCACGAGGGTGAAACTGGCAATAGTGAGCAACTGAAACGATGCGACCAGACCACCACGTGAAAAGGCACCAAAATAAGTAAAAATCATTTAAAGGTTATTTGGAATTGAATATACAGAAAGAGGTTCAGTCATCGAAAGTAAAATCCGTCAGCAAATACCATTTGCGGTTCGGCTTAAGTTTTCGCACATTTGAATTCCCTCACAAAAACCAATTATGCAAAAACCAGCGCATTTTATCAATCAGATTCTTTTAGTTTCGTTGTTAATTTCGGGACAGGTGGCGCTGGCGCAGCGCCTTAAACAAGCTCAAGTCATCCATCCGTTGAACCTGGCAAATGTTGCCATTGATGATCCTTTTTGGTCACCCAAATACAGGGTTTGGGACGCGGTAACTGTGTTTGATGTGCTCGATAAACTGGAAGGAAAATATGACCCGGACCGACCGGATATTAAAGAAGAAAAAGCGAAAACCGGGCGCACGCGCAACGCTTTTTTAAACTTCGACCTCGTGGCGCAGGGAAAGAAAAACATTGACGCTCATGACGGCCCGCCCTGGTACGATGGCCTTGTTTATGAAACCATAACCGGTGCATCGGATATGCTGCAACAACATCCCGACCTGAAGCTCGAAAAGAAGCTGGACGGCTACATCAACCGCATAGCAGCGGCACAAGCCGCCGACCCCGATGGTTACCTGAATACCTATACTACTCTTACCCGTCCTGATAAACGCTGGGGCATCAATGGCGGCGACGACAAATGGCAGCACGATATTTATAACTCGGGCATGCTGGTTGAAGCCGGCGTACATTATTATAAAGCCACTGGTAAAACCAAACTACTGAATGTTGCGGTGAAGTTGAGCAACTACATCTATACACAAATAGGACCGGCCCCAAAGCTGAACGTTATCCCCGGGCATGCCGGGCCAGAGTGGGCCATGTTAACCATGTACCAACTATTTAAGGATCACCCGGAATTGAAGCGAAAAATAAACGTGCCGGTAAATGAAGGGCATTATTTGGAGCTGGCCCGTTTTTGGATTGAAGATCGCGGCAATTACGGCGAAGCCGACGGTAGCCATGCACGTAAAAGCGATAGCTCGTATAACCAGGATCAAATGCCGGTATTACAGCAAACCACCATTGAGGGGCACGCTGTAAGGGCCACGTTACTCGCTACCGGAGTAACCCAGATGGCCCTGATGAATAATGATGCACGCTACATTAAAACGGCCGACCGCTACTGGAACAACATGATAGGCAAGCGAATGTTTATAACCGGCGGCGAAGGCGCCATAGCTGATGGCGAACGGTTTGGCAGGGATTATTTTCTGCCCGAATCGGCCTACCTGGAAACTTGTGCAGCTATAGGCGCGGGATTCTTTAGCGAAAAAATGAATGAGCTGCACGCCGACGGCAAGTATATGGATGAGCTGGAGCGCGTGATTTATAATAATTTGCTTTCGGGCATCTCATTGGATGGCAACCACTATTTTTATGAAAACCCGCTTGCGGCAATCAATCACCCACGCTGGGCCTGGCATAGTTGCCCTTGCTGCCCGCCTATGATACTTAAAATGGTATCGGCATTGCCGCAATATATTTACGGATATAACAGCAAGGCGGTATATGTGAACCTTTTTATCAGCAGCAGCGCAAATATTAAGCTCGATGCAAAAACAAACGTAAGGATACACCAGGAAACGCAATACCCCTGGAAGGGCGGTGTTAAAATATCGGTTAATCCTGCCTTACCCGCTTCTTTTACGTTAAATGTTAGGATACCCGGTTGGGCACAAGGCAGGGAAAATCCGTTCGGTTTATATCAGTCGGACATTAGCGGGCAGGTAACACTCACGGTTAACGGGAAAGCTATACCTGTTAATCCCGTAAACGGATATGCGGCAATTAGCCGTACCTGGAAAAAAGGCGATGTGGTGCTATTGAATTTGCCTATGCAGCCAAGGGCAATAACGCCAAATGAAGCAGTAAAAACTGTGCAGGGAAAAATAGCATTTGAATCGGGTCCGGTGGTGTATGCCTTGGAAGGTCTTGATAATGCTGATGTGAATAGCTATTCGGTAAAACCGGGAGATGCGTTAAACCTTACCTACCGCCCGCGCCTGCTGAACGGTGTAAATGTGATAACCGGTAACGCAACAGACAGTACCCGGAAGCCTATAAAGTTTACCGCAGTACCTTTTTATTCTATCGGCAATCGTGGGCAGGTTAGTCCTTACCGGGTTTGGCTGAAAAAAGAGTGACAGGCAAGGGCCGATTATTTAACTTTGCTTAAAACAAAGCCTATGTTGAAAGTTTGGTTTATTACCGGCAGTTCCCGCGGTTTGGGACGTAGTTTAGTTGAAGTGGTGCTGGCAGGTGGCGGGCTGGTAGCCGCCGCTGCACGAAAACCGGAGCAACTAAGTGAACTCGCCGCACAATATCCCGATCAGTTGGAGCTGATTCAATTAGATGTTACAGACCCGGAACAAATCGGTGCGGCAGTTGCACAAGCCATTAAAAAATTCGATCGGATAGACGTGCTGGTGAACAATGCCGGCATAGGCGTATTGGGTGCGGCGGAAGCTTATACCGATGAACAAGTGCGCAGTCAGCTGGAAACCAATTTGTATGCGCCCATAGCGCTTACCCGCCTGGTGTTACCCCATATGCGCAAGCAACGTTCTGGCCGGATATTACAAATAAGTTCGGTTGGCGGCCGGACAGGCAATCCTGCACTCACCGTATACCAGGCTGCCAAATTTGGCCTTACGGGTTTCAGCGAGGCTTTAGCCAAAGAGGTAAGGCCGCTGGGGATATGGGTAACCAGCGTAGAACCGGGCGGTTTGCGCACCAGCATCTTCGCCGATATGGACACCGCACCGGACATTGAGGGCTATGAAACATCCGTAGGCCAGCGAGTGGCACAGTTTAAAAGCAGCACATTCATTGCGAAAAGTGACCCTGCGAAAGCTGCAAAAGCATTGTTTGAACTGGCAGAACATCCCGAACCGCCCATACACCTGATTCTCGGCAGCGATGCTGTTGCCAGGATAAAACAAGCTGATGCTGAAAGAAATAAAGAAATGGAAGAATGGCTGGAGGTGAGCTTGTCTTCTGATGCAGATGAGAAGGACTAAAATATCTGTTAGCAGGGAGGCCAGCAACTATTGGTAATTTAAGGCATAATCGCTTATCTTTCAATCACAACATACCATAGCACGTGATTTTTATTGATCAATAAACCTGTTGGTAATAGTTAGCGGAACGCTCACAACAGTTTGTGTTCAAGTGGCACACTTTAACGGGCGGATGTTATTTTTTACGTTTGGTTCAAGTTATACATTTAATAACTATCTCATTTATAAATAAATATTTAATGCATTTATTTTTGTACTGCCAGTTGAAGCGGCGTGAGCAGACAAGCGAAGTCATTATTTTTCTGCTGGAATCAACGTTCTATAATCCAAAACCAATTTCTTATTTGGTTTGCGGTAAACCTCGAATAAAAACGATCCCTTGTTTTTGCTTAATGAATCTCCTTTTTTAATGTCGATTAGCCATGGTGGTTCAACTTCATGTTCTGCTCCATTAGTCAATATCACCATCCAGCGGCTGTGGTTAGGTACGTCATTGTACACCGAATCCACAACGCCATGCACCGTTTCTGTTGAAAACATTTCAATTGCCATTTGCCTCGAAGAAGGAGCGGTAAAGAAACCTACAACAGCGATGCCTAAAACAAGTGCCGGAACGATACCCATCACTCCGAAAAAAATTATCTTGGCGGCTTTTGTCTCGAAGGGGTCAATCTGTTTTTGCATAATGGCACCTCACTTCAAACATTTCTTTTTCCATCAATTATTTTTAAGTAAACGCTATCAGTTTTTCCGAGGACGACCTGGTTGTTTTTTTACCACTATCATGATGGTTTGATTTGTGGCTAATTTAGTGTTTTTTGTTTGGATGAAAAGTTTGGAGCGGGTATTTCACATTGTCGTCTAATCATATTTCTTTATGGGTTTGTTTCAATAATTACCAAAATATCTTTTCATAACTTACGTTAACTACCAACAATTACTATAAACCCCTATCTTTCCACCATAAAAACCTGTTCATGACTGAAAACCTAACTGCCTGGCCCTTGTGGCAAAAAGTATTACTTCGCTTTTTTTTCGTCTTTTTTTCGATGGCCATATTGGTGAATGCGGTTTGGATACAGGGTTTTTATCAATGGTATATTCAGCCGTTTCAGGCTGCTGCGACCTGGGTGGGCCACCATTTTTTTGATTTGCCGGTTGTTAATTTTGATGGTAAAGGCAGTGGTGATACTTCCGGCAGTTACCTGTTATTATTGGTTATAAGCTTTTTAGCATCTATTGGAACTGCAATTTGGTCGGTTACAGACCGGCGTAAAAATTATGATCGGTTATTCTATTGGTTAATAGTGATACTGAGATGTTATTTAATTGCAATCATGATGATTTATGGTTTTTCCAAAATTTTTAAGACACAGTTTTTCTATCCTTCGCCCGAACGCCTTAATGAAACTTATGGACAGTCGTCGCCCATGACACTGGCCTGGACTTTTTTCGGTTATTCCGGCACTTACAATTATTTTATGGGGATTGCCGAGTTAGGATGCGTTCCATTATTGCTTTTTAGGCGCACCACGCTTTTAGGCGGTTTGTTAGCATCTGTAGTAACCGCCAATATTGTAGCTGTAAACTACTGCTTTGATGTCCCGGTTAAAATTCTGTCGACCACGTTGTTTGTCATGAGTATTGTTATAATTGCCAAAGACGCAAAACGGCTGTTATCTTTTTTCTTTCTTAACCGGGTAATATTACCAGAAAATAGCAGCCCATTATTGTTTAAAAATAAATGGAAAACTATGGCGCTAATTTCAATTAAGTATTTAGTGCTAATTGTTTTAATTGGAGGTATCGTTTTCGCCGGTTTATCTAAGGACGTCCGGAAATACAGGATTCCGCCAGACAAACTTTTGGGAAGCTATAACGTAATAGAAATGAATAACCCGCAAACGCCAAAGGATAATACTGTTCTATTAAAATGGGACGAGGTAACAATAACCCCTGATGCTATAAATGTAAAATTATCAAACCATGAGCACTTGAATTTTCTTTACAAAAATGAGGAAGGAAATCACAAACTTGTTTTGTTTAGGGATAAAAGTGCGAAGCCATCTGGTGAATTAACCTACCAGTATATCGACCCTAATGTTTTGATTTTACAGGGGAACCTGGACAATAATAAAATTAATGTAAAACTCGGATTAAACGACTGGGAAAATTCGTTATTAATCAGACGAGGTTTTCACTGGGTTAACGAACATCCTTACGAACGCTGATGGATGCCAGCTTACTACGAAACACTATGGCTTCGTGGTAAAGCTAACATCCGCTTTTAACTTATCCCAGCTAACGCTAATAAAACCACCGTTACTGCCTTCAGAAACTACCGCAAATGTTAACAATTCTACAGGCTCATTTAGGGATTCAGTGAACATCGGAATCTTTAAGAAATCATAAGCTGCGTTATGCTCAGTTCCCCATATATCAGCTTGCTTATTGAAGATTAACGTCCAGCCATTTGGAGTTGGTAATGTAAAAATGGAGTAGTCACCGGCCGGAAGTTCTTTGCCATTAAAGTAAAGCGGTTTGCTCAAGGATATTTTTGTTGCGCCGTCGGCACCTGTCCGCCAAACGCGGTTCCAGGGTACAACTTCGCCAAATATCACCCTGTTTCTTACCGACGGACGGGAATAGATAATTTTTATATCGGCCGAATTGACGGTTGTTTTTACAGAATCGAGTTGATTAATAATGGCAAGCTTGGGATGCAGCTGCTGGTGTTTAAGGCTTGCGGTTATCACAGAATCGATATCTAAATAGGGACCTGCTGTACCTTTGATGTTAAATGAAGTGCCAATACCGTCAACCGATTGCAGTTGGCCATTGTTATCCAAAAATACGGTAAACATGCCCATAACGGCACTGCCCAAAAGCATTTTCCTGTCGCCGGTTTTTTTAATGATAAACTTTCTTGGACTATTGAACACTATGTGGTTGCTTACTGCGCTGTCGCCAACGTTTTTAGGAGCAAAGTTGACCAGCAACGCAGGCATAAAAACAAGCACATCGCCCCCGAAACTATTGGCCACCATAATTTTCACAGGGTATTTACGGATAACGCTTTTGCTTCCTCTTTTTGTTTCGATAAAGGTAGTATCCCTATCGTAATTTAATTTAAAAGTATAAAGCACTGAATCTTTACCCTTAACTGGTATATAATTATTGCCCTCCAGGTGCTTTAACTGCCCATCCGGGAAAAACGCACCTTTTAATTTACTTACATTGACATTCGGACTCAGGGAAACAACGGTCAGCTTAAACTCATTTCCGTTTATTTCAAAGTTGCCCACTGCGGAGGTATCTGGCCCAAGGGTATAAACCAAACTTCCTTTGTACTGATGTAGTTTTTGGGCGCCTGCCGAAATACACAAAAGGAGCAGAAAACCAATGAAGGGGATTTTTATACGCATAAACTGTTTTTCGCTAATTTAGCATTAAAAACAAATAACAAAAAAACTGCTATTGTATTCCTAATCTCATCTTTAAGTCTTCCCGGTAAGTGCTGCCGATGGGGATTTTCTCGCCGTTAATAACCAGTTGGTGAACTTCAATCATTGTAATATGCCTTAGCGCTACCACAAACGATTTATGTATCCGCACAAATTGTTCTTCGGGCACTATTTCAAAAATATCCGTCATATTTTCGCGGATCATGATTTTTTTATCTTTCAGGTGAACGGTAATATAATTGCCGTCCTTTTGCAAATAAAGGATGTCGGCAATTTTAACCTGGTAGGTTTGCGGGCCGCTTTTTATAAAAACGGTATCGGAGCCTGCATTTTTACTGCCTGTTTTATTTTTCAGGGTAAATAAATCCAGGGCCTTGTTTACAGCTGCTAAAAACCGCTCAAAGGTTATGGGTTTCAATAAATAATCAACGGCATTAAGGTTATAGCTTTCAACAGCGTAGCTGCTGTATGCGGTTGTGAAAATAACCATGGGCTTAACCGCAAGCGTAGTAAACAACTGTACACCGTTTATATCGGGCATATTGATGTCTAAAAAAATCAAGTCAATCGCTTCGTTGCGCAGATACTCGATTGCTTTTATAGGTTCACGAAAAGTAGCTTTCAAACAAATAGAATCCATTTTTCGGCAATAGCGCGCTATTACCTCCAGTGCCTTTGGCTCATCGTCTATGGCTATACAGTTTATCATTCCGGGTTATATATCCTTTTTACTTTTAAACGCTCTCTCCTTTGTAGAAGGCTGGGGTGAGGCGTGAGTTTATTCAAGGTCAATTTTAAGCGTAACGGCAAATTTGCCGGCGTCATTTTTTATCAGCAGTTCATACTTGCCGGGATAAACCAGTTCAAGGCGTCTTTTCACATTTTCCAGTCCTATGCCGCTGGTTTGATCGTCCATCTTTTTTACAAAGCTGTAGTTTTCGTTTTCGCAATTGAAGAATAGCCAGTTTCCGGATAAAGTAATAGCAATATCAATTTCCGAACTTTGGTTTATTAATACGCCATGTTTAAATGCATTTTCTACAAACGGGATAAACAGCATCGGCGCTATAAGTACATTTTGAAGCTGTTCGGGGTAACTAAATGCTACTTTGGCCTCCTCATCGGCGTAGCGCAATTTGTTTAAAGCGATACAATTTTTTAGATATGCTATTTCATCCGCCAGGGGCACGCTTTCGGCATTGCTTTCGTAAATCATATAACGCATCATTCCCGACAGCTTCGAAATACCATCTGCAAGGTCGTCATTCCCCTTTTCCTGCGCCATCGAGAAAAGATTATTGAGCGTGTTGAACAGGAAATGCGGATTAATCTGTGATTTAAGAAATTTGATCTCAGTGCTTAATTGGTGGGCCGCCAGTTCATTACGCGCCAATTCATTTCGGGCCCATTCCTTCAAAAAGAAATAAGCTACCGAAAGCCCGGCAATGGTCCAAAAAATAAGCAGCATGTTAAGCTGAATATGAATCCAGCTGTTATTAACGGTAAAAAAAGCTTGATTATCCAGCGCAAGATACCCAGGTCCGGGTTTGGGTTGCCTGCCATTGGGTGGAGGGTCTGAAGGCGTACCATGGTTTGTGGAAAATTTTATGGATAGGTGCGTTGGCGGGACCGGTGGCGGCATTAGCGGGCCGCTTGCATTTAATTTAGAGCCAACTAAAATATAGTTGGCCACAAAGGTTAGTATTAACCAACCAGCAGCTATAACAATACCTGTAGTGAAGTTTTTATAGCGAAGCGTCTTTTTAAAAATCAAAAATATATTGCCGTAAAACAGCATGGCAAGAAAAATAACTGTGAAGCGCGCAGGAGGAAAAATAGTATTCATCGCGAATCGTTCTGTATCCGCGCCGTTGTGGCTTACCTGTACCCTAATGCTCGAGCTGGTTAGCGAATTCAGCGTATAATACACGCCTATCCAAAAGGCCAGGTGGACAAGTATCTCGATGATATGTTTGGCTTTAATATGGCGCATTTATCAAAGGTATGCTAAGCCTGGTTTATAAAAAAACTATTGATGTTAATATAGTGTTTTGGCGGATAAACAGGCAATTTTTGCAATCCGGGATAACAAATATCCGTCTTTTGCGAATGGAAAACCCTCATTCGTACCAAAGTTTTTAAGGTGCTGTATCCGTAGCATAGCATTGCTTAAAAATTACAAGTTCATGAAAAAGCAATTATTAATAACCTGTTTACTGGTGGCAGTTTTTTTTGCGCGGGCACAACAACCGGATACCGCAAGCATCATCATCCATTACAAATTTTCGCACTTGCGCGATACCACCCAGCCAACAAATATTTATACCGAAAACATGATGCTGCTGCCAGGCAAAAAATCAACCGCATATAAAAGTTACGATGCCAGGCTTGCAGCCTTAGACGTAAAGCGGCAAATACAGGAACAAACGGCTGCGAACGGCCCCGATGCCCCCTTACATATTATTCAAAAAAACGGTGGCAGCGGTATTCAATATTACTTATTCCCCGAGCAAAACAAACTGATTAGAATAGAAAAAAGACTGATGAACAGCTATCAAATAGCCGAACCCTACCCGGTTATTAATTGGCAAATGAGTAACGATACAGCCACTTTTGGTGGACTGCATTGCCAAAAAGCAACTACCCACTTTAAAGGCCGCGATTATACAGCCTGGTTTTGCGCCGATATTCCTTTTCACGGTGGTCCGTGGAAATTGCGGGGTTTACCCGGATT
>Ga0206947_1119_pt1 | contig 21766 bp, 18 predicted proteins | sample Alteio_BWOrgHeat_3_FD_153239 | JGI IMG/M metagenome (GOLD analysis project Ga0206947, IMG submission 153239) | Enriched cells from forest soil in Barre Woods Harvard Forest LTER site, Petersham, Massachusetts, United States -... | ecosystem: Environmental > Terrestrial > Soil > Temperate forest > O...
GCCCCGGCTCAACAGGTATTACTGTAACCCCGGTTGACAGTACCATAGCACCAGCCTCCTTTGATTTTAAAACAACCAAAACGGTTACTATTAACATCAGCCTTGCATCAATGGCTAACGAGCCAATTGCAGGAGTTCCCGTAGATATTTTGGCGAACGACCCCAATGCCAGTGAACCATTGTTAACCGCAGCAACAGATGCCAGCGGAACATTACATGCACAGGTTGAATTGCCTGCCTATATGGATACACTGATTGTGGATGCCAAATACATCGGCCTGATGCGAAATGCGAAGGCAGTAATCAGCAATAACTCGGTATCGGGTACTATTGGCGGAGCGGCCGGTTTTAGCGGGAGCATTGTGGCCAGCAATTTTATAAGGAAAAATACCGTAAGCCACATGCTTTCATTAAATTCATTTTATTCGCTTGCAGTAACCGACAACACTACATACCAATATATGGGGCCGTATGACAGTTCGGGTGTGCCGAAAAGCCTGGTTCCTTCCGATGCTATTTCATCGCAATTATTATCGTTTGTTAACGCCTCCCTGCCAGAAACGATTGATGTGCGCAAACTTCATCCGGAATATCTTACTTCTACAGCTACAGCCGATTTGAATATTACGAAAGATGCCGACGTATGGATAACTTTTGTAAGCGAAGGCGCGGGATATTTAAACTCAATAGGCTATTACACTTACCCAACGGGTACTCCCCCACAAACTCCCGCAGATATCAAAACAGTTACTTATATTTTCCCTAATGCGTCGTTTCCCGGTTCGGGCGGCAACCTTAACTCGGGCAATAAAGTTAAATTAGGAAAGTTCGGCGCGGGTACTTCTATTGGCTTTGTTTTATTTGCCAATGGCTGGGATGGCGGCGCGCAAAAAGTTAATAGCGGCGTTACCAAATTCTATTCCACAACTGCATGTAATCCCGAAACCAACCCGGATTTGAAAAGACATACAGTTTTATTGAACTGGCCCGAAAAAAATATTTACCTCATCGGGTTTGACGATCAAAACAGGCAGACAGGTGGCAGCGACAACGATTTTAACGATGTTATATTTTATGCCACTTCAAATCCGCCTACTGCCATATCCAATTATAATGTAGCGAAAATTGATGAGCCTATTGACACCGATGGTGATGGCGTACCAGATAATTTAGACGCTTTCCCTACCGACGCATCACGGGCTTACATCAATTACTACCCTTCAAAAACAGGTTTTGGTACCGTGCTATTTGAAGACCTATGGCCATCAACCGGCGATTATGATTTGAACGACCTTGTAGTAGGTTACCATTATAAAATAGTTACCAATGCCCAAAACCTGGCTGTTGAAATGTTTGCCGATTATGCGGTTCAAGCGTCAGGCGCTTCGTATGTAAGCGGGTTTGGCGTACAGTTACCGTTCGACCCTTCGAAGGTTAAAGTAGTAACCGGCCAAAAACTGGTAAACAATTATATCAAACAAAACGCCAATGGCACCGAGGCTGGCCAAAGCAAAACGGTAATCATACCATTTGATGGCTATAATGCACTAATCAAACGTCCGGGTGGTTATTATATCAATACGCAAAACGGCGCTCCTTATATTAAAGGTGATACTGCACATGTTTATATGAGCTTCACTACGCCGATATCAGCGTCTACCCTGGGCAACGCACCTTTTAATCCGTTCCTGATCAGCAATCAGCGCCGTGGCTATGAAGTACACTTGCCAAACAATGTGCCTACTGATTTGGCGGACAAAAAATTACTCGGTACTTCCCAGGATGTTTCAAATCCGGTAACAGGCACCTATTACAAAACAAAAAACTCCTGGCCGTTTGCACTGAACTTCTCTGCGCCGTTTAATTATTCGGCCGAAGGCGTTTCTATCGGCAAATCGTACAATTACTTTTTTCAATGGGCAAAATCAGGCGGTGCTGTGCATTCCGACTGGTATTTAAACCAACCGGGTTATTTTAATCCGTCGCTTATATATACACACTAATTTTTATTCCTAATTAATGCTGAGCCGTTGCATGAGTTTCATGTGGCGGCTTTTTTACTGCCCTAAATTCAAATATTTTATATTACATTTAACGGAACAATACAACCATTAGCACCAATTACAATTCCCAAAACTGCCCATAAGAACTTATGGTTACAACAAATTCAAACTCCTTACCCGGCCGTTTACTCTCGCTCGATTTTTTGCGCGGCCTTATCATGGTTCTTTTGGCTATAGAATCAACCGGCTTGTACGATTACCTTTACGAAACGTCAAAAGGGCAAAGTTTTAACGGGTTCATCACCCAGTTTACACATCATCCCTGGCATGGCCTGCATTTTTGGGATTTGGTGCAGCCCTCGTTTATGTTTATGGCCGGCGTTGCTATGGCATTTTCGCTCAACAAACAATGGGCAAATGGTGTAACCTGGGAGCAGTCGTTTAAAAAAATAGCTGTACGCTGCTGTTGGTTGTTCTTTTGGGGTGTGTTGGATTATGCCGTAAGGCCAAAAGGACTGTCATTCGAGCTTTGGGATGTGTTAACACAGCTATCGTTTACTACCATGGTGGCGTTCCTTATTTTTAGATGGAGCAACATCGCGCAGATTGGCGTTTGCATTGGATTGTTTCTTCTTACCGAAATTTTATACCGGTTTACGCATGTACCGGGTTTTGATATGCCTTTTACCGATCAGCATAATTTTGGCAACTATGTTGACACCTTGTTGATGCACAAAATAAACAAAGGCGGCTGGGTAGCTATAAACTGTATCCCCACGGCTGTACATACCATTGCCGGGGCACTGGTGGGTAAATTGTTGCTAAGCGACCGTACCGATAAATTAAAACAGCTGCTAATATGGACAGCAGTGTGCCTGCTGGTTGGTTTCGCACTTGATTGGCTGAAAATTACTCCCATCATTAAACGCATTGCCACCACATCGTTTACCATCGCTTCGTTGGGCTGGTGCCTACTGTTTTTGTCGGCAGCTTATTGGTGGGTGGATATTAAAAACCATCGCAAATATTTAACGTTTTTCACCATTGTGGGTATGAATTCGCTGTTTATTTACCTGTTTTTCGAAATTGTGGGCAGCCGTTGGTTCAACGGTTACATCAGCGCCATCAGCAACGGCGTATTGGATTGGGTTAACGCCGGCGAACTAATAAAAGTGCTGGCAGCATCTGCTTGTATCTTCGGGTTGGAATGGGGGTTGTGTTATTTTCTGTACCGGAAGAAGGTCTTTTTACGGTTGTGATGATACTATTGCCGTTACTTTAGCCAACGGATAATGCTGACAAATAAACCAGGCTTTAGCCGAAATTGCCACAATGATTAGCGATAACATGGCGATTATTTCGGCTAAAGCCTTTTTACCTGAATGCGAAGTTCCGTTGGCTGAAGCCAACTGCAATATTAATAATAAGGTGTTTTTTATTGCTATTTAAAACAAAATGGTGGCTGCAGCTATTTTATTATAAAACACTACCATTATGAAAAAGAGAATAGTAAGCTTTATAATGCTGGCCGCAATATGCGCCGCATTAGGCAGCGGCTGTGCCGCAGGGCACATGGCCGCCCCGCCACATCCGCCACTACCACCGCCACCTCCGGGAGCGCCGTCACGCTAATAAAAAAGCCTTTAACTTTTGTAGTTAAAGGCTTTTTTATTTCGGATATCGGAATTTCGATTTCGGATTTATTTATGATTTGCTAACAACACACCGCCATGTTATTTCGAACGAAGTGAGAAAACTTTTGCGCCATGCAAATGAACTACGCTCGGCAAACATGCATATCGGACAGTGCATGGCGGTTATTATGTTTGTAAAGTTTTCTCACTTTGTTCGAAATGACATCGCAGGGAGGAAATTAACTCCGAATCCGATAGCTATCGGATCGAAATTCCCAAATCCCAAATCAAAGCACCTCTCCCCAGGTACTCTTATCCTTCAGCATCACTTCGCGTAATAACCGTATTTGCGGCATACCATGGTCCAATACTTCGTCGTGGAATTTTTTGAGCGAGAAGTTGGCGCCTTCCTGTTTCTGGTAATCGGCACGTAGTTTTAATATTTCCAGTTTGCCAATGGTATAGAACAAATAGCCGGGGTCAAACGTGCCACGCAAGGCTTCCTGGTGCGATGGTTTTTCGCCCTGGTACCAGTTATCCATAAAAAATTTGGTGGCATCATCCAGCTTCATGCCCTGGCAATGGGTTTTGATAGATACACATAGCCGGCATAAACGCAACAAAGCATCACCCGACTGTGCCAGGCGGTATTTAGCGGCCAACACTGTGTCGCCATTATGGCCATAACCGGCATCGGCCATCATTTTTTCGCAGTAATGCGCCCAGCCTTCCACATAAGCATAGCTGCCGAATATTTTTTCTATCCGGGTGGCCGATGAGGCATTCAGGTGCAAAAATTGGGTGTAATGGCCGGGGTAAGCTTCGTGGATGGTAACATTATCCGTAGTATAATAATCAAACTGACGCAACCAATCTTCCTTTTGTTTTGGCGTCCATTTAGCATCAACCGGGGTAACATAATAAAATGCCTCGGTGGCTTTGGTTTCAAACGGACCCGGATCATCGTTTGATGCGGTGCTGGTGGCGCGGGCATATTGCGGTGTCTCCTGCACTTTTAAGTTAACCGTAGCCGGCATCGTTACAATATTTTTTTCGGTTAAAAATTTTCGGATGGCTTCCACATTTTTCTTGACGTCCGGTATCAGGTTTTCAGCTTTTGGATGGTCCTTTTGCAGATCATGGTAAACGTCAACCGGTTTTTTATTGGGGTTAATGGTTTTGGCCGCGGCATTAAAGGCGTCCTGTTCTTCTTTTAACGTTTTCAGGCCAATCTCCAATATTTTTTCGGGCGACAGGGTAATGTCCTCGTTGTACAGCAGCATTTTTTTATAGCTGGCCTCACCAATGGCATAGTTGTTATTGGCTTTGGGCAATTTTTCTTTGGTTAGCCAGGCAACATAATCGTTTAAAGCATCAACCGCAATTTTATTGGCGGCGTTAAAAGCTTTCATTAACGAATCGTTTTTCACATCCTTTAAAGCCACTTTTAAATCTCCATTTAAAAATTCGGTAGTGCCTTGTGCTATCTGGATGGCTGTTTCCACGTGTGGTTTTGCCAGGGTATCTTTCAGGTTTGCCTTTGCGGCGATGAAAACATCAGGCGCCTTTTTTTCGATAGCGATGATGGATTTAACACGGTCTTCCAACGGTGCAAAATCGCGTTTAATATATATGCTCACATCAACAGCCCCTGCGTAGGTCATGGGGTTTTTGTTAAACGTACCCATATCCTCAAAAGTAAAAATCTCGTTTTTTATGGCCGATTGCAATATGCGGAAGTCATAAAACATTTTCGGCGTTAACGACGCTGTGTCCGTAGCGCTCAGTTTCTGATCAAAATCTTTTAAACGACCAAGCTCTTTGCCCAGCGCTTCTTTACTCATATCGGTAACCTTACCATCATATTGGTGATAGCCCAGCGCAACGCCGTTAGCAGGCCGTGCGTCAAGATATCCCGTAAGGTAATCATCAGCAAGTTTTTGAAATGCAGCATCGCCGGATACACTGGTATCGGCAGCTTTTTTTTGCCCGCAGCTAAAAAGAACAGCGGCTGGTATCAATAGCAGGAATATTTTCTTCATGTAAAAAGGGGTTTTGGGAAAACCGAAGTTAGGGTTTTTCTTTTAAAAAGTCATTTCGCTGCGCTGTCATTGGGTCATTGAGTCATTAGGTAGCGTAAGCGATACTGTTTAATGACCCAATTTATTTCCTTTAGGTTAATTAAAAATAAATAAAGAAAATTTTGTAATACCGAACTATTATCTTTACGCCGGAGAAAGCGATTATGGGACTGAAATTGAGAATAACATTTAATGATAAAGATTACGTTTACGAGATTGTTAATAGTAAACTAATTAACCAATACACCAATGAATTTGATGTGGTGCTTAATGGCGAAAAAATAGCGTTGGTACGGGACGAGAAAATGGTGTGGAAGCAAAAAGACGGCACTACAGATGTAGACCCCGAATTGGTGCAGGCGCTTGGCCGTTCCGTTGCGCTGCGATTAAGGATGTGAATTGATCATTAAATCATTGCATTTGTTGTGCAGAAGTTTTTACAACCATACAATGACCTGCGGATTGCAGCAAATGACTTTACTTCGTCAAATATTTTTCGGGTAACGGATTATTTTTCCTTTCCGAATCAAAAAACCAGCCTAATATCCAAAAACGTGTACCGTCGTAAAAAAGCTCAATACTGTTGATGCCGCGTTCAATAATTGGACCGTTATGGCTATTGCGCGATTCGTAGGTGCTGAAAACGTGGTAGATAGCACCAAACTGCTCTACTTTACGTGATATTTCTTTTTCATAAAAACCATATTTTTCTAACGAAGCATCCGACCGGTCGTGGTATTCTTTCAGCGTCATTAAATGGAATACCGGTTTGCCGTCTTTGCTTAGTCCGGCCGATCCTACTTTTACGTTAGGCATGTGCAGCAGGCTATCCCGGTCATAATGTACTTTGCCGCCTTTTTCAACAGTTACCACATCATAATAAGCTTTCATGATGCCATCGAGCGTACTTACATTGTCGCCGTATTTGGTAATTACCTGGGCGGTGGTGTAATTATTGATTGATAGGATGAAAAATGTGATGAATAGCAGGTTTAATTTTTTCATTTGACTATAGGGTTATACTTCAAATGTACATCATATTATATGGAATTTAAAAGCCCGCCGGTATGTAAACTTTTTATTAATAAATAAACAAATTTAATACGCAGATGCATTAACGCATATCGATAAATATTTCGCCGCGTATATTTACCCCATGAAACAAACCCGGCTAAGGGAAATTGCCTCACTGTTTTTAAAACTGGGCTTTACTGCTTTTGGAGGGCCGGCGGCCCACATAGCCATGATGCGGCAGGAAGTAGTAATAAAAAAACAGTGGTTAAGCGAGCAGCATTTTCTTGATCTGATAGGCGCCACTAATCTTATCCCCGGCCCCAATAGTACCGAGATGGCCATTCATATAGGGCAGGAGCGGGGTGGTTGGCGCGGGCTGCTTATTGCGGGTTTTTGTTTTATTATGCCGGCGGTGCTTATTACCGGCTGCTTTGCCTGGCTTTATAAAAGTTACGGACAACTGCCGCAGGTGCAGCCCTTTATTTATGGTATAAAACCGGCCATCATTGCTGTGGTATTAGCTGCAATTTATCCGCTGGCCAAAAAATCGCTGCAAACTATTGAGTTGTATATTATAGGTATAATCGCGTTGATGCTCGCTTTTATCGGCTGCTCCGAGGTTATCATCCTGTTTGGCGCCGGTTTTGTTGCCATGGGTTTAGCGGCTATAAGGCTTAAACGGCAAAACTCGTCGTTAATTTTTGTACCGTTATTTGTACCTGCCATTGAAAACCAGGGAGTTTTTAGTCCGGTTAACATCAGCCTGTTTTGGTCGTTTTTAAAGATAGGGGCTATATTATATGGGAGCGGCTATGTGCTTTTTGCCTTTCTCGATGCGGAATTGGTATCACGCGGTATTATATCTCATCAGCAACTGGTTGATGCAATTGCCGTTGGCCAGTTTACTCCCGGACCTGTATTTTCGTCGGTAACTTTTATCGGTTACCAGGTTAATGGTGTAAGCGGGGCAGCCATTTCTACCATCGGCATATTTTTGCCTTCTTTTTTGTTTGTAGCCCTGCTCAACCCCCTGGTACGCAAAATGCGGACATCAAAACTATTCGGCGCATTTCTAAACGCGGCTAATGTTGCCTCCATCGCGCTCATTATTGCCGTTTGCTACCAGTTAGGCAGCGATAGCTTAAGTAATTGGCGAGGTATACTGATCGCCCTTTGCAGTATGTTTTTTCTATTAAAATACAAGCAGATCAACAGCGCCTTTATTGTCTTAGGAGGGGCCGTAATGGGGTATTTATTATTGTTGTTGAGTCATTGAGTCATTTGAATTTGGATGGTAAATTTACCTTAAAAATCAGCAATTAAAAATCAGTGTAATCATTCTTCAATCACTGTAATCTCTAAAAATAAATCACTGTAATTCCTAAAAAAATAAACCAGCGATTAATCCTTTTTAATCCAAATCCATCAAACATACAAACACCGCAACTAATAGGTGTTGACATTAAAATATAAAGTCATGAAAAGGAAATTTTTTGCATTTGCACTGATAATAGCCGCTTTTGTATCTGTAACTTCCGGATGCTATGTTGGATATGGTTATGGTGGCGGATATCACCATCATCATTACCATGGCTATTAATAAAATTGTTTTTAGTTTTTGAGTGTGTTGAATGGGCCGCGGTTTTCTGCGGCCCATTCTGTTTATTTCGCATCGTTTATCGCTTTTATCGCATCGTCCGCGGCTTTTGCCGAAGCCGCATCATTCATTTTGGCGCGCTGATCTTTAATAGTGGTCAAAAACCTGATCATATACGAGCCTGCCCCGTCATTTTTATATTTTATCCCGATAACTTTTAACTGCTCAATACCATCTTGTGCAAATTTTGGATTGTCGATGCGCCCCATGATCTCCGCAAATGGTTTGGTAAGGTGTATTCTATCCTGTAAGTTACTTTCTATATACTTATGGTAAATATATGGCCACTGCTCAACGCCGCTATTGCCGGCATAAACCATAAAAATAGCCTGCGCCAGCATTCCCTCGTTGTCGTTTTCCAAACCTTTTGCAAGTTTTGCGGCTTCAGCAGGATCAATCATGAAAATACCGTATAACGATGCACCAGCTACGCTGTACGATGGGCTTTTTAATCCCTGTTTAAATATCTTTAGATAAGCAGTATCTTTCATCATCAATATCGCTTTTATAGCCTCTGTCCGTACCGTATTGTTTTGGTCTTTTTCGGCAAGTACCGCTAAAGCGGGAAGAGCGGCCGTCCTTAACCCGGCGTCAATATTCCTGATGTCTTCTTTATTGGCATCCAATATCTTTACTGCTTTTAAGCGTAAACCCGAAAATTTGTCGTTCAGTGCAGCTACCAGCACTTTTTGAGCGCCCTTGTCGTCCTGTTTTTTTGACGCTGCATCAATTGCCTCAAAACGGTCCTGGTATAGTGGGGCGTTAAAGTATTGGAAAATATACTCATCCAGCGTATGGTTGTCGGTTTTTTGGGCGACAAGAATTTTATCTGCATCCACATTTACCAAATCGGGTTTCGCAGTCGTTTTAAAAGTCAGCGTATCAAACTTATTTCGCAGCCAAACCTTATGGCGCTTTTTATTGCCGCTGTTGTAAACATCAACAGCAATAGGCAATGCAAAGGGGCCACCGTCCTGAGTCTGCTGTACGTATACGGTTTCAGTTTTAGTCGCATCGTCCCATTTATAGCTAATGTTTAACACGGGGTGACCAGCGCCGTAATACCATTGGTTAAAAAACCAGTTCAAATCAAGCCCGCTGGCTTCTTCCATCGCCAGGCGCAACTGCTGTGCTTCGGCGGCTTTAAATGCGTTTGTTTTTAGATAAATATTTAGTCCCTTATAAAAGGCATCGGACCCTAAATAGTTGCGCAACATGTTTAATATGCGCCCGCCTTTTTGATAGGTCACACCATTAAATGCTTCTTTTTCGCTTTTATAGTAAAAATTAACAAGAGGGGTCGATACGTTGTTTTTGTTGTTGAGGTATCCTTGTAAACCGTTGTAAAGATGTTCATCAGCGGCATCCTTGCCATATTTATGCTCCAGCCAGATGATCTCAGCAAAGTCGGCAAAAGATTCATTCAGCGTTAAATTGCTCCAGCTTTCGGTAGTCACGTAATCGCCAAACCATTGGTGAAAAAGCTCATGTTCCAGGCCTGTATCGTAATATCTGTCTGCAAGTTCGCGGCGGTTGCCGGTTTGTTCGCCAAAAACGGTAGCTGTTGTATTTTCCATGGCCCCGCTCACATAGTCGCGTACAGCTATTTCCGAATATTTATTCCATGGAAAATCAACACCTGTTACCTTCGAGAAAAATTCAATAGCTTCCGGTGTATCGCCGAAAATATCCTTTGCAAACGGCGCTGATTTTGGTTCGAGGTAGTAATTAACTTCTTTGCCGCGCCAGTGATCTTTATATATCTTAAAGTCGCCAACGGCCATCATAAATAAATAGGGAGCATTCGGCAGGTCCATTTTCCAGGTATCGGTGCGGCTACCATCTCCATTTTTTTGTTGCGATGCCAGCCGCCCGTTTGATAGCGTAACATACTTTGCCGGCACCGTCATCACAATTTCTTCTGTTGATTTTTGATTTGGGTGGTCGATAGTTGGGAACCATGCTGCAGCGCCCTGTGGTTCGCCCTGCGTGTATATTTGCACAGGTTTGTTTTTCTCGCTACTATCCGGATTTGTAAAGTAAATGCCATGCTGATCTTCCCGAACATTCTTTAATTGTTCGGGTTTGGCTGTGTAATTTAAATAAATGGTATAGTTTTCATTGCTATGATATACCCTGTCGAGTTTAATATTTATACTCAAACTATCGTAAGTGAATTTTAAGGGGACATTTTCTCCGCTTTGCACAATGGCCAGGCCATTAATATCCATACCCCTGGCATCGAGCCTTAAAGTATCGGTAGGGTAAAAATGGGGTTTAAGTGTAACCCATTCTTTTCCCAGCAAGTGTCGTTTTTTATAATCAAAATGTACATCCAGTTTGGTGTGGATAAGATCGTTGATTTTTGGTGGCGTTTCGCGATATGCAGGTATCGCCGTTCCTTCCGGCCTCGCCACTTGTGCTATCCCCTGGTTTAGCAAGCACGTAGTCATTATTAAAAAACAACTAAAAATCAGTTTAAAATAATTTTTTTTCATGTCCTTGTTTTTAAAGTCATGGCAAATATATAAATACATAGTACTATTTATAGCATAGTACTAAATTTATTTTATTTAAATAAAACACGGATGAAGACACGCAGATCAACGCTTATTTATATTTTCATAAAAAAATTGGTTAAGCCTTGCGCATGAAAGAATTTAACAAAAAGTTTAAACTGATATTTCTCCCGTTTTTATTGCTATCGATTGCCACTGTAGCTATTTACTCTTTTTTAAATTGGTTGCTGTTTATTCAATTCCACATTTTAAAGGTTGACGAAGATGTTTTGAATATTGTGGTACCGATTATATTTCCCGGCATCCCGGTGTTAACTGTGTTGCGGCCCCGGCTAAAATTGTTGCGATTAAAATCAAAAGGAAAGGATCTGTTAACGGGATATATTTTAATCTCGTGGATTGCTATAATGATCCCGCTGCTTGTTGCTCAAACCTGGCTGGTTACAGCTACCGGCAAGTTGACAAAACTTGATCAAATAGGCGAAATTATACGCCAGCCGCCTACTAAATACTACAAGGTGAAGCATTTTTACATTAATAAGCGCCTTGTTCACGCTAAAAGCGTTTTTGATATAAGCGGGAAATATAACGAGGACTTTAACATCACCATTTATGCATCGGTGCCGGTTTTCGACCACGTTTTTCCGGATACGAATAGAATTGCAGCTATCCGGGATGCCGCAGATCCAAGAGTATTGGTGGTGATAAATGGCAACCTGAGCACTATGCAACAACTTAAAAAACTGCCTGCCGATTCCATTTCGAGAATGCGCTTTGTAAACGCTACCCTTGTGATGCCTAAATATGGCGATGCCGGGAAGTATGGTGCACTTGCGGTGATTACCAAAGGGCACGATACAAAGGAAAAGCTGCCGGTAATGAAAATGTCGCCTGTTGCATGGCTGGGGATTAAATACAGTAAAACCATTAGTAACCGGTTGTCGATAGCAGGAAAAGAAAAACTTTTCAAAGCGTTTACCGTATCGGTTGATACGGATTTCCGCCGTAAGCACCTGGACAAATTTATTTACCTGGACCGCACGCCAAACCGAAAAGACTCGAGGTATTTTATAGAAGCTGTACAGCATCCGGGAGATGTTGAAACGGAGGGCGAGCCAATTATCCTGACGCCTGTATTTGAACCCTTTGAAGCCAGGAACGGCCACAAACTGGCCTGGATTTTCGGTTCGCTGGGTATCGGTTCATTTGTGTTTCTCGTTTTGCTGTTGTTTAAGCCGATGAAAACCCAGGCGGAGATGCAAAGGGATGCGGGAGAAAGACACTCCGGCTCGGGCAGCTTTAAATTATACCTTTTTCCGCGCGAGGGTTTTTATATAACGCCCATTATTATTGATATTAACCTGGCCGTTTTCGCCATCATGGTTTTTTGCGGATTAGGATTTATAACATTCAATACCGACGATCTTTTAAACTGGGGCGCTAATTACCGGCCGTATATTATAAACGGCCAGTACTGGCGGCTTTTTACCAGCATGTTTTTACATGGCGGTTTAATGCACCTGTTATTAAACATGTATGGTTTACTGTTTGCGGGGATATTTTTAGAACCAGTAATGGGCCGTGTAAAATATGCGCTTGCTTATTTCGGAACTGGAATATCGGCGAGTTTAGTGAGTGTATGGTGGCATCCTGCAACGCCCAGCGTAGGTGCGTCGGGGGCTATATTTGGTATGTACGGTGTGTTTTTGGCGCTGCTCACCACCAATATTTTCCACAAAGATTTCAAAAAATCGTTTTTAGTCAGTACTTCAATATTTGTAGTTTATAACCTGTTATTCGGTCTGACGCCCGGTATTGACAATGCCGCGCATATTGGCGGCCTGTTAAGCGGCCTTTTACTGGGCTATACATTTTACCCTACAATAAAAAAGGAACAGGAAAGAAAGAAAGCGGAAGAAGCGGCGGATTTGGAGCGTGCCATCAACACCGCCCTGATCTCAACCAAACATAATCCGGATGATGACACACCGACAGAGAATAACCCGTATGAAGATAACCGGCAATTGCCTGATTAAATTAATGGCAAACCGCAATTAGTACGATTTGCCATTAATCTGTGTAATCAAAAAAATCATTAAAAATCTGTGATTCAAAAGCAATCAATCCAAATCAGTGATCTCAGTTGGCCGAAAACAAAGTCCACGGATATGCTTTCATATCTCTCAAATATTTTCCTTGTGTTTTAACATATTCAGGGTGTTTTTTAAGGAAGGGCCCAGCCAAAAAGTCGGCGCCGCCCGGATGACCCATGTGTGCCCACATTTGCATCTTGTTAGCCAGATCGGTGGTAGTTACTTTACCCTGTACAGCGCCCATCGGGAAGAACGGCGGTTCGTTAAACTCCTTGCAGCCCAGCGGGTCTTCTTCAACGTGGCCGTCAATTACGCAGCGGTCATAAGCATTTTTATTGTTTAAGGCATCGTATGTATCGCCTTCAATAGTTTTGCCGGTACTGTCGTTAAGTTTTCCTTTATAATCTCCGTATACCAACTTTTCCATGCGCTTCCTGCGCGCATTTGGCGAAGTGGTTCTATCATTCACATCAAAAGTAGTTTCCTCTTTGATCAGTTTTGGGTCTATTGCAAAATTTGAACCGATAATAGCCGTGTCTTTCGAGCGCCATACCCTGAAGTTCTTAAGCCCAAGCTCCAGCTTAGCCACTTCGTTGGTTTTGGTATCGCCAATCAGCCAATCGTTCGCATAGCCGCCATTGTTATCGGTGGTCATTATTTTTACAAAATCGTCAATGCTGTTAGCGTATTGAGCGGCTCGGCGTGCGCGTACAAATTCGGCGGTTTTGGTGGTATCAAAACCTTTAAACTGAGTGATGGTAGTTTCGGTAACCAATATACCGCTCTTGCTTATTAAGAAGTCATCGCCGCTATGTATAAAACCGGGACCGGTATCCATTAAAAACTCGTTCCCTTTTTCGGGCTTAATATCAACTATTTCGTTCCAGTGTTCGCCTACAATGTAATCCGTCCAATTATTGTGGGCAATTACAATTTTATGGTCTTTGGTAAAGCTGCCCGTAGCGATGAAAGCACTGCAGTTGCCCGGTGCACGATTATCGCCGCTGCCGGGTTTAATTTTATTCATCAACGTGGGCACATAATAGCCGGGAAGTTCATAATAGGCATTCATGGCGGTAACATCCAGCGAATCGTACTTAAAACCTTTTGCCTGCAGGCCGTCGGCTATACCTTTAATTTCATCCTGGTATTCCTTATCAATTTTTTTCCAGATAAACCGGGAGCATGCGGCCCGGTAAAATGCCCAATCCTTACCACTGCTGCTTGGCAGGTAATATTGAAGTATTTTTATCATGGTATCAATGTCTTTTGCTGCTAAAAAGCCATGCTGATAACCAATGTTTGCCGGTGAACCCGCCAGGTGCAAATAAATCCATCCGTTTTTATCTTCGCGGGTTGCGGTACCGAGGCGACTGTCGGTTGTTTGTGTTGCTGCCGGCTGCTTACAAGCAAAAAATAGGGTGGCAGCGCACACTGTCAAAATGCTGGGGAGTTTTAATTTCATTATGATTTGATGATGATTAAATAAGTTTCTTTTTTATCGGGCATATCAAATTTGGCTACCTTATTATAGTTATAAAAAGGCTCCGCAATTTGTACTTGTGTTGATTTAAATGATTTTCCAAGCAAGTTTTCGGCTTCGTCTATGGTGTATAGTGTGTCCTTGATGCTAAAAACAAAGCCATAGCCAGACGCTCTCAATTCTTTCATCAATACTTTTTGGTTATTACCTTCTATACTAAAGGTTATTGGAACATTATAGTGCACGCTCACTGGTTGGCCTTTATTTATTCCTGGTTTCCATGCCGGCGATGTTTCCAATAGTCTTACAGCTTCGGCCTCGCAGCCCGCACCAATGCAATTTATCGGAGTGGCTTTTGTAACTTTACCATTCTCGTCAACTACAAACGAAAGAACGAGTCTTCCATTAATACCCACCAGACGAGCTATGGTGGGGTATTTAAGATTATTTGATAAATATTTATAAAATTCGCTAACTCCGCCAGGATATTCAGGTGGGCGTTCAATTCCGAAATCACCATCACTCTGTCCGTTTGACGTGCCTTTTCCTGCTACCTGTGCATTAGACAGGTTTGCAATAGTCATCAGAACAAGCAGAAGATAAAAGGTTTTCATAACGTAAATATAAATTATCTATCATATTAAACAACCCTTGTTAACCTATTTTTCTCCGTTTTGGGGTTACGTGTTGCCGGTTACCCACATCATAAGCCATCACCATATAATTTCTTAACTCATCCGTTATATCATACTGATTATAAAGCCGCGCTTGATGCACAAAAAAACGGTTAGCCAGGTTGTCAATTTTATAAAAGCATAAGGTATTCTCAAAAAGGCTGGTTAGCACCAAATGGATGTCGATATAATCAATCCCGATTTTATTAACAGCGCAAAATCGCATTTGAGTGAGCAGCGCGACCCTGGTTTTAACAGGATGCAGTTCAAAAGGTCCAATTTTTCGGTATTCCTCTAAAAAAAGATTAAATAACGCAATACTGTGGGCCGATTTATTTTGTAGAAAAGCAACAACTGTATATCCGCCGCACGAGTGCGACTGGTTTTTGTTGTAAAACTGATGTCCGCATTTGGGGCAGATCCACATTTGATTATCGGTTACCGGATTTTAATTTTTTCTGACTACATTCGGCTAAATTTAAACAATTAATATATACGTTTTTACCCGCCATGCCAACCATCATTAATGCCAACAAATCGCAATTGTACAAAAAGATAATACTTCAAATTGTCCTGATCATAATTTTTGTTTTATCCATCGTTATTATCATTCACCCTTTCGGGCAGCCCTTAACCCTATTTCAATTACTGTTGATGATTTTGTTTGCCATAGCATTTTTGGTATTTAATGCATTTACATTGGTTCAGTTGCTTTATTTGCCCTCGGGAGTATCGGTTGATGAAACTGCAAAAAAGATGGAAGTAAAATTTTTGCTGATTAAACCGGTAACCATTGAGGCCGCCGATTTGGAGAAATACACCACCACTACCATTTTTGGCAGGAAGAAGGACTATGAAGGGATACTGATTTATATAAAAGCAGGAAAGAAGCTATTAATAAGCAATATAAACGTAAAGGATTATAAACCGGTAGAGGCATTCCTCAAAAAAATAAAAGTTAAACACGCAGGGAAAGAAGACTTTGGCTTTTTCCCTTATTATAAGCAGTGGTTGTAGCGAGTCAACAGCCGAAGTTGATGTAAATCTGAAAAATACAGATAACATAATGCTGCGATTTGGGTTATATCCTTATCCATTTGTCAATTATAACCTCTAAACGCTATGAAGAAGTTAATAGTTATCGCAGCATTACTGATGCCATTTTTTAGTCAGTCACAAGACATCACCCAATATAAGGCAACTAACGGAGTAACCTATCATTTAAATGATACGGTGCGGCTTGGCAAAGGCTCGGCCAGTGATGGCTCATTTTTATATTTGGAAGAAAGGGGCCTGCCCCGCCCGGGGAACCGTTCCCGCAGTTTGCCAAAGCAATTTACAAATGGCGGTGTAGTGATAAAAACTATTAAAAAAGATGGCCGGAGCGGCGCGGAAAAATATTTATTTGTGGTATACCCCGGCGGCATTTTTAATTACTCGCTGTATATTGATGATGCCATATTAGCCTGCGAGGTTTTGCCCTGCGCTCAATCTTCAGCATCAAAGCAGCCAGCTTCCGTAGCCGATGAAATAAAGAAGCTGAAGGACCTGTATGATTCCGGCGCACTAACCAAAGCTGAATTTGAGGCCCAAAAGAAAAAACTGCTGAAAGAGCAATAGATGTTGACTGCCCGCGTTTATTCGCCGCATTCAAAATCAATTGACTTTGTCATGGTTGACACCACCCTCCCGCAATTAATTAAATCAGGTTTCCATCAACAAGAATATTTTTTTGATAATTTATTATTTTATTTTATTAAGTTTGGATATGCCTTATTTTCAATATATTAATCAGGTTAACCTAACTTATTGTGCAATTTTTAAAAAGAGGGCTACAGCCGGCATCCGCAAAATTACCTTATTGAGCATAGCAATTTTATTGGTGAACATAGTGTATAGTTAAGAATCTCTTAAAAATTACGCGGATGAAAAAGGCTACACGGAACAGCTATTATTTCAAATTGCGTTAAACCGGCATCGATGAAGAAAACTGAAAGTTCGTCATTCTCTCCATTTGTATTGATGCTTTCGGGGGCATTGTTACTTGCCGTTTGTTTTATCGGCTGGCATTATATTATTACAGGTACTGCCGCAGAAGGTGCTAAGCCGGACACAAAGCCGACAAACGGGCAGCAGGCGTCTTCAAAACCGCCCGACACCATTATAAGGATAGTAAGCGCAGGCAACCAAGATAAGGACGTTACAGGCGGGGATAACAAGAAGATCGTAAAAAAAACAGGAAATAATCAGGTAGCCTCAAATAATGCAGCGCGGGACAACCTTAGCGCTTATATTAATGTGCCAGCTTCCGGCAAAATGGCCATATCAGTGGTTATTGTTGACGACGGCGGGGCTATCACAAACCCGGTTTCCAGCGCGATAGCAAACGTGTATACACAATCGCACCAAACGGCAGGTATCGGGCTTATAAAGAATTCGTTTGTAAAAACTCCTGAATTTAAGCAATTGTTCGATGGCGATTCCAATGTTATTGAAAAACTGAACTTAGCGCAGTTTACTAACTATTTAGGTATTGGAAAAATAGTTTATTCATATAGGAAAGGAACATTGGCATCAGGCACGACGGTTTGTAATGCCGCGCTTAATATGAATATAATTTCTGCGAAAGACAAGACAATAACGCAAAGCTTTACCATAACTAATGCGAATGGCAATGGCGTAACAGAATCGCAGGCTAAAGACGATGCTTTTCAAAAACTCCTTAATATTTATTCAACTGACCATGTGTCTCTGTAATTAATAGCAAATGAATAAACTGACATTGTTGCTTTTCGTGCTTTTTATCCCGCTTTATTCCTTTTCCCAAACGGAACTCGATAAATCACTAAATAATATCAGTACTGATTTGTCGGAAAAACTAAAAGCTATTAACAAGAAAAAATTAGTTGTTCTGTACATCACCGATATTAATAAAACACAAACCAACACCGGAAAATACCTTGCCGATGCTGTTTCTTTAGATGTATTGAACAATCCAGGAGGTTTTCAGGTGTTCGACAGAGATAATCTTGATGCCATTACCGGCGCCAAAAAACTAATTGCCGAAGGATATATTGATGCAGCCCGGGCAAAAGAATTGGGCCAGATATTATCCGTTGAAGTTATTATTGTGGGTACGTATACAGTATTAAGCAACAGCATTAAACTTACGCTAAAGGCCCTTGATGTAAGCAGCGGATTTGTAATTGCCGGTTCGGCCAGGGATTTACCGCTTGATGCCGATACCAGGGCATTGCTTTTGCCGGCCAGTTCTGTTGCCATTGAGGATACTACCATTAAACACACCAATCGCAGGGCAAATACCAATACCCCCTGTACATCGGGCAATGGCTCGCTAAGGATATTGAACCGCACCCCCGGCGGCATACAGGTAATTGTTTCGGATGTAAAAGTAGACCTGATCAACAACCGGATGAGCCGTTATGAATTAACCTATATTGCCGGAAGCGCATCGGAGGTTGTACCCGAACTACGGCCGGGTATGTATTATGTTTGTTTGATAGACCCGAACAATAACGGTTTCGGTAATCCGGTTATGCAAACCAAACGAATTGTGGTGGAAGGGTGCAAGCAGGGGCAGATATCTTTTTAATACACTTCTTATTCTCCCCAATAGTTATAATAACGGAGGAAATAATAGGCTACCAGGTCTGCAAAGCGTTCCACTTTTATAATTTTTTATATAGCCCCCGGCATCATAAAAGGGGTATCTTCTCACCTCAAACCGTAAGGAGCACCGCCACTGGTATATAGCCTGTAATAAACGAAAATTCATTATCCGGTGTGGCCCCGGCTACCTGTTATTTTGCGCAAAAACCCTGATCGTTTTTAAATACCGGCTTACATAATACCCCTTAAAAGTAGTTTCGGTAACGCCGGGATGCTTCCCTGAAGATGAATGGATAAACCGGATACTGTCGCCCCCGGCCGACGAAATGATGCCCATGTGGCCTGGTTTTCGCACACAGCTGTCTGATCCTGTAAAAAGTATAAGGTCGCCGGGTTTGGCATCTTTTAGTCGTATTTGGCGGTGTACAAAAGTGAAATCAACCGAGGCGCGGGGAACGGGAATATCAAAATGATTAAACACATAAGCAATAAATCCCGAGCAATCAAAACCCTCCAGCGGATCGGTGGAGGCATATTTATAGGGGATTCCTTTAAGGGAATTGGCAAAATCCAACAATTCCTGCGGGGTAGTGTTTCCTGGTGAAATGCTGGTAACGAAGCCGGCGCTGTCGGGCGTTGCCAGCATGATATAGTTATGCCCGTTAGCTGATGATCCATCAATTATAAAGGTAGGTTTTTCGGGCTTTTTACAGGACAGAAAAACTGCAAACAATATATAATACAACACTTTACGGCGCATATATAGGGTATGCAAACATCCGGCCAGTAATGCTACGGTACTTAGTTTAATATACCACCAAACGGGTATTGTGCTGCCTTTTTATTACAGATAGTTTTGATGGGAACTTAAATACCATCCACCCATGAAAAAGAACTATACTGTTATACCCGCTTTTTTATTTTTAATTATTGCTTTTACAGCTTGTAAAAAAACCAATCCCGGCCCAACCGGCGGCAATACCAATAATTATGGCGACCCGCTGATTGCCGAAAGCAGCGGCTGGAAACGGGTTGGATCTGTTGCAAACAGTAATAAATACACTGATCAGTTAGCCGTAAACCAAATGACGGGCTACGACCTCACTGTTACCGGCAGCAAAATACAGGTGCTTTACAGCGAAGATAAATTTGAAGGCGGGGATAAGTTTTCGTTTTACCATAAGGCTTCGCTTATCGAGGGCAGCAGCACCAGTCCCGTAGTTGCCGAAATTGTGAATTTCCCGGCGTTTAACATCAAACCCACTTTGTTTAGCTACCGCCCCGTTTTCAGGCCGGGGACATTCAACATGGAGACAATGCGGTTTTCGCATAATGCCATCGACCCATTTAACAAAATAGAATTGTTGGACGAAGCTACAAATAGCATAACCAATCAGCATCCTTTTTTTGATGCGAGTTTAAGTGCAAAAATGCTGCCCAACGGTGATATTTTAGCCGGTGATATTAATTATAATGCCCTTTGCGAATTGGATTATTATAACCGCGCAACCAACACCTGGAAATATATAAACCAAAGCGCCGGCGATTCGCAGTGGCACATTGCCTATACGCCTTTTTTGCTGGATGACGGGCAGCTACTTGCATTTCGCCTTTACAGCAAAACGGGTAAGGCCTTTTTGTCGGTTGCTGATTTTGTTTATACTGCCGCTTTCCCCGCCGCACCGTATGCTGACCGTTTTGATGAGGAGCATCCGGAATATGCGCCAACAGGTTATGATGGCGTAAAACCACAATACGCAGGCAGTACCATTGTAGCGGGTTATATTACCGCAGGCAACAGCGTTACCGTCGTATTGCGTTACCAGGATAATGTTAACAAGGCTTATTCCATAAGCGCCTATAAATGGACGGAAGGTGCAACTTCCCTGCAAAAATTGTACAGCGCCGTACCCATTTCAACTGGGCTGGGCGATATGCTGACCAAACGCGACCAAACAGGCTGCAATGCCGATGGCAGCATTTATGCCTTGCTGAATGTTAACCAAACCTACCAGTTAACCATTGCCGGCGCAGGTGGCGAAAAAAGCTACGGTGCCTTTAGCACCAACACCCCTAACCAGCGCTATGCTGTAACGCTAAACTGCCTGCGGAACATTAACGGCGTTTACTATGCGGTGGCCACGCCCACTTACGGAGGGAATGATTATTTAGGGCAGCATTTGGATGTGGTGAAGCTGGTGTTGTAAACAGACCGGATAAATACGGCTATATTATTCCTCGATAATGGTTTACTATTTCGCCTGTGGTTATTAATTATAACTCAAACTAATGATATATTAGCGCATTGCCAAAACCGCCTATGCGTCTAAAACAAAAACTTCCGGTAAGTTACCTGCTATTTACTTTTAATGGCCGTTTGTCTAAAGGTACTTATTGGCTGGCCTCATTATTTTATTGGTGCACGTTTTATGTGTTATACAACGTTTTGCTGTGTGCATTTGGCGAAGGTGCTACCTTCTTTTTGTACCCTTTATTGTTTTGGATAATTGTCGCTACCTCCATTAAGCGGTTGCACGATCAAAATTACCCGGGTTATTGGCTGCTTGTTGCTATAATACCGGTATTGGGCCCCTTGTGGCTGATATGGCGATTGGGATTCAAAAAAGGTAATTACGCAGTTAATGCTTACGGTTCCGTACCAGGTTCGGCAGCTGATTATTTGAAAAACGATAATGGTAAGCAAATACCTCATTTAAAAACTGATGAACGGATTATTGACGATGTAACTAAATTGAACCCGGTGCTGGTAAGTAAAATTGTAAGGCCGGCATCCGTTGAAGAAGTTTGCGAACTTGTTAAAAATACCGCAGGATCAATTTCGGTAGGTGGTGGCCGTTTTAGCATGGGCGGGCAAACCGCGAGTCCGCATAGTTTGCATGTCGACATGCGGGGTATGAACGATGTGCTGGAGTTTTCGGTAGCTGACAGGTTGATTAAAGTGCAGGCTGGCATCCGCT
>Ga0206947_1120_pt1 | contig 21648 bp, 27 predicted proteins | sample Alteio_BWOrgHeat_3_FD_153239 | JGI IMG/M metagenome (GOLD analysis project Ga0206947, IMG submission 153239) | Enriched cells from forest soil in Barre Woods Harvard Forest LTER site, Petersham, Massachusetts, United States -... | ecosystem: Environmental > Terrestrial > Soil > Temperate forest > O...
TTATCATTGGTGGTGCTGTAGCTTTCGCGGCTGGTTGCAGCAAATCCATTGTCGAACGTTTGCGTGGTTGAAATAGGGAACGATAACTGCGGTCCTACCAAAAAGCTAAAAGATGGCGACAGTCGCAGCTTGGCCAGCAAAGGAACATCAATATAGTTGTTACGCTGGGTGTAATTGCCATCGGAACCTTGTGATGTAAACCCTTTTTGCGAGTATAACACCTCGGGTGCAAATGATAATGGATACACAATAGGAACATCAAGGGTAAGACCTGCGTTAAAACCTACCAGGCCGCCTGTGCTATAATCTGAATTGTAGGCATCAATTGTGTTGGCAAGGTTTACACCGCCGGTAATACCAACCCTAACCTTATAAAACTCATCAACCCGGTGCCCCTGTGTACGTCTTACTCTGCGGGGACCATAATAACCCTGAGCGCTTACGGAGCCTGCTATCATTAGGCCACATATAGCTAAAAAGAGAATTTTTTTCATTTCGTTTTCGTTTTAATATAATTCATAGAGTAAAAAATTAAACAAAGGTTTAAAGCTAAATTTAGATTTAAGTTACATTTGAACCATGTTACTACTTAAAACCCGCTTTAAATACGCCTTAGTTATCATCTTAAACCTTACTTTAAGTAATGTGTTTGCGCAAAAGGAAGATTTTATACAATCCTTAAACCATCAAAACCACTGGGTAGATTCGGTATTCCGCAAAATGAATAAGAAAAAACGGATAGCCCAGCTATTTTTTATCCGCGCCAATACCGATAAAGGACAGGCCTATGAAGACTCAGTTGCCAATGTAATAAAGGACGAACAGGTAGGTGGCCTGGTATTTTTTCAGGGCGGCCCGGTACGCCAGGTGCAGCTTATTAACAAATACCAAAAGCTGGTAAATATTCCTTTGCTTATCGCGATGGACGGCGAATGGGGCGCCGGTATGCGGCTGGATTCCACCATCTCCTATCCATTCCAGATGACCTTAGGTGCTGTGCAGGATAACACCCTCATTTATAAAATGGGGCAACAGGTGGCGTATGATTTTAAGCGATTAGGCATACACATGAACCTGGGTCCCGATATGGATATAAACAATAACCCCAATAACCCTGTAATTAACTACCGCTCGTTTGGCGATAATAAATACAACGTGGCCGCAAAAGGCATAGCTTATATGAAGGGTATGCAGGATGGCGGCTTGTTAACCACCGCCAAACACTTCCCCGGCCACGGCGATACCAATGTCGATTCGCATTTGGACTTGCCCTTGCTGCCCTTTACCCGCAAAAGGCTCGATTCGTTAGAAGAATACCCTTTCCGCGAAGCCATAAAAGCGGGGATCAGCGGCGTAATGATAGCTCACATGGATATTCCGGCATTGGATAGTACCAGGCATGTACCCTCTACCCTATCGCGGCCAATTATTACAGGCGTGTTAAAAGATTCGTTAGGGTTTAAAGGTTTGGTAGTGTCTGATGCGATGGAGATGAAAGGTGTAGTAAAATACTTCCCCAATGGCGAGGCTGATGTGAAGGCCTTTTTAGCAGGCAACGATATCATTGAATTATCCGAAAATTCGGCCAGGGCAATAAAACTAATCAGGAAGGCCATCCGCAAGAAACAAATAACAACTGAAGAGTTTGAAGGCCGCATAAAAAAGGTGCTGGCCGCCAAATATTGGGCCGGGCTAAACCATTATCACGAAATTTCTGCAAGCGATTTAACAGAGGATTTAAATCGCGCACCGGCAAAGCAATTGGTACAGCAACTGAGCGATGCAGCGGTAACCGTCATAAAAGGCGATGCGGGGGCACTGCATCTCAACCCTCTTTTAAAAACCGCCATCATCAGTATTGGTGTTACCAGGGAAACGGTCTTCCAAACAGAGCTGTTCAAATGGTACCCTAACAGTACGTCGTTTTTGGTGGGAAAAACTGCCCCCGAAGCCGAGCTAAACGCCCTGTTACAAACCCTTAAGCAATACGACCAGGTTTACATCAGCATAAACGATACCCGCCTGCGCCCGGCAAGCAAACTGGATTACAGCAACGATGTAAAAAACTTTATTAGCGAGGCGGCGGCGCGCAACAATACCGTGATAAGTGTTTTTGCAAACGCCTATACCATAGCCAACCTGCCCGGTGTTGAAAAGGCCGGTGCATTGCTGGCCTGTTACCAAATGACAGACGAACTGCAACGCTCGGCGGTTAAAGTGATCACCCGTCAGCTAAATCCAACAGGCCGACTGCCCGTTACCGTTAATAAAATTTTTACAACCGGGCTAAGGGTGGGGTTGTGATTTTGTTGTAACGTGGGAAAGTTGAAATGTTGAAATGTTGAAAAGTTGCCAGGAATAAGGATCGGAGAAACATTACAACTTTCCAACTTTTCAACATTACAACAGATTGGTAACAACATTTTTTTACCATTTCCCGCAGAAAATTATTTACTTTTAATTTCACGTTAGTTTAGCGTTAATAAAAATACTTAATCCAATTATTTTAATTCACCCGTTAGCTCCCGCACAATGAAAAAACCTATTTCTTACCTAATCATTTTAACTTTAACAGTTTTAGCATTTACCGTTAATGCCCAGGATGTTTCCTTAGGCGTGCGCGGCGGCCTCAGCATCCCCAACTTAAGCTCGGGCAACAGCGACAACCCATTAAATAGCGGTTATAGCTCGCGCGTGGGCGGCGATGCCGGCATTTTTCTTGATTTTAAAATCTCCAACCTGTTTTCATTACAGCCCATGTTAGAGTATTCGCAGCAAGGCGGCAAAAAGAATGGTTTTCAGGCCTTCCCCACACCGCCGCAGGTAGTAGCCCAATACCCCGCAGGCTATGCGCCAACTTATCTGTGGGCCACCTTTAACAATATGTCCAAAATCAACTACCTGATGCTACCTATTTTAGCCAAGTTTGGCTGGAACTTTAAATCGGCTCCGGTACGCTTTTATGTTGATGCCGGACCATTCCTGGCGCTGTTAGCCTCGGCACATCAAATAACATCCGGGTCGAGTGTAGTATATGCCGACGAAAAGCAAACCCAACCTGCAGGTGGCCCCCAATCGTTTGATAATACAACTGATATTAAATCCGATTTACACAGTGCGAATGTTGGCGTGGAAGGTAACATCGGCTTCGCCTATAAAATGAAAAAAAGTGCCATATTTATAGAAGGCGGTTTTAATTACGGTTTTATTAATATACAAAAAGGTACCGCCAACGGCAAAAACAATACCGGTGCCGGAACCGTGGCCATAGGCTATAGTTTTCAGTTATAACTTTAAGACTCAAGACGACAAGAGCCAGGAAGCAAGATGCATGGCGCCCGTTCCTTGATTCTCGCCGTCTTGTTTCTTGTCTCTTAATCTTCACCCTACCAAATGAACAACATCCAAAATCAAAAAATAAGAGCCATAGTTACCGGCGCAACCGGTATGGTTGGCGAAGGTGTAATGCACGAATGCCTGCTGCATCCGGATGTAGAAACGGTATTAATCATTAACCGTAAACCCTCGGGTTTTACCCATCCCAAACTAAAGGAAATTATTCATGCTGATTTTTTCGACATTTCTCCCATTGCAGATCAACTGGCAGGTTATAACGCCTGCTTCTTTTGTCTCGGTGTTTCGTCGGTTGGAATGAAGGAACCTGAATATACCAAACTCACTTACACCCTAACCATGCATGTGGCCGAAACATTAAGCAAGGTTAATAGCGACATGACTTTTTGCTACGTATCGGGCGCATCAACCGATAGCAGTGAGCAAGGCAAACAGATGTGGGCCAGGGTAAAAGGTAAAACCGAAAATGATTTGATAAAGCTGCCCTTTAAGCAGGTGTACGCCTTTAGACCGGGATACATGCACCCCACCAAAGGTTTAAAAAACACCAACAAATATTATAAATATATAAGCTGGATGTACTCGTTTTTCAGGAAGGTATTCCCGAACACAGTAAGCACCTTAGCCGAATTAGGTTTGGCTATGATAAACGTGGTGCGGTTTGGCTACGATAAAAAGGTATTGGAGGTGAAAGATATTGTGGCACTGGCGGGGGAGGTAGTCTGAACCGTGATTCGTAGGATTTGAGGATTAAAGGATTTTAGTTCGCAAATCAGGGCAATCTACTAATCCTACAAATCAGGGTTCAAACATTCTTGATTCTTATTATCTTGACTCTTGATTCTAAAAAACATGGAAAAGAAACACTACTTCTTAAAACTAATACCCAGTCGCCCAAGCTTCTCGCAGGATATGACACCGGCCGAACGGGCAATTATGCAACAGCATATAGTTTACTGGCGCGGCCTGATGGACCAGGGCATGGTCATAGTTTTTGGCCCGGTAATGGACCCGGCCGGCGTATATGGCATGGGCGTTATAGCTGTTGATGACGAGGATCAGGTGCGCACTTTAATTAATGGCGACCCTGCGAACCAGATAAACAGGTATGAGTATTTCCCGATGCGGGCGATAGTGAAGGAGTGAAATGCCTTAGCTAATAATCCTTTTACCACGTAATTTTTGCAATATAAAATTGGCTTCGGCTTCATCAATGCCATCCGCAAATTTTACCGTTTTCATCCCATAATCAAACCTGATTGTACCACGATCGTTCAGACCAAGACTATTATTTCTTCTATTACCAAACGGGCTCTGCACAACTGGTTCTTCCTGCGCCCTGAAATTGGCAGCCTGATGTAAGTCGTACGTTTTGGCTTTGTAAAATAGAGCGCCACGTTTATCAAGGGTAAGGGCTCCATTGGCAATGGAAATCACTTCCTTACCCGCCAAATTCCACCAAAAAGTACGGACAGCAAAAAAGCCGCCAATCGTCCACCCGCAAAGCCAAACAATTAAAAAAAGACCGGGGATACCGCCACCAGTCAGTACCTCTTTTAACGCAAAAGTTTCGCCTAAAGCCCAACCGCAAAGCCAAACGCTTAAAAATACGAGCACAAATACGTTTCTCTTTGCAGGAATAGTGATGGTAAAGCCATTAAAATCTTCATCAATAACGGCAAGGCCGGCGTAGGGTATTTCCATGATTTAAATTTGGCTAAATATGGTGCTTTTTTTCGAGGCCTGGAAATAATTGCCCCGACGTTTTGTATGGATTAGTTTTATCCACTTGGTGGCGCGATGTTCATAAAGGCAGCAAGCTATCTCGTAAATCGCTTAATGTACCTGCAAAAAACATGGTTACAGATGCAAACCGTTATTTTTACTTAAACATCTTATTATCAATTACTTATTTACAACAAACCAAAAAAAAGTGTTAACCTTTGTAAACCATGATTTTCAATGGTGAAAGGTTATAAAAAGGAAGTTGCATCAATAAGCCTATTAAATTTACAGAATTATTGTAAATTTGAATATGGACGTACAGACTGAAAAAATAGCACTGGCAAAACGCATACTCGAAACAGAGGACGAGGCGGTTCTTCTTCAAATTAAAGAGGTTTTTGACAGCAACGAGAAGGATTTTTGGACCGATTTGCCCGATCATGTCAAGGCAGGAATTGAACGCGGAAGAAAACAGGCTGCCGAAGGGAAATTAACCCCACACGATGAAGTAATGAAAAAGTATGCTAAATATTTATAATATGATATTAGTATTAAAAAAAGGCACCACAAAAAAAGAAATGGACAAGATTTCTGCAAAGTTCCAAGTAGCCAAAGGAGTAGATACAAAAAAATATTGTGGAGTTATTAAATTGAGTGAAGACCCATTGGAGATTCAAAAAAAAATGAGGGATGAATGGGAGTAAATTATTTTATCAATTTTTCCGTTCAGCCAATGCTTTATCAATAATTGCATCAATTTCGTCCCGGCCATAACTTCTGCCAATCCCATTTACATGATCGTTGTATCGTCCGTCTAATTCCTCGAGCCAATCTAAATCGTATTTATCTAATTGTTCTTGCGAGAGTACTTTGCCCTCCGCAATATCCTTATCACTAAGTTGCAGCATTTGGATTTGGGCTTCGGTAAGTTCGTACGGGCCATTGCTTTTTTGGTTTTTGATCATCGTTAATCGCTTTTTTAAATCTAATTTTAAAGTTATCTATCAAACGTTATTTCGTTCAAATACAAATACTCGCCGCCTTCCTTTTTAAAAACATAATTATCCCAAAAATCATCGTCATCCAAAGTGCAATCTGGCTCACGGATATAATCCATATGATCACATTTGGAGATCGGTTTAAAAATATCTACAATCGCTTCTGAATACGCCCCATAATGTTCGTATGGCTCGGCTGGAAAATAGGTCCACTCTAATATCCTATTTTCATCATGCCTGTATACAAAACATTGAAGCATAGCTATTTCGTTTTTGTCAATTGCAAATGAAATCATTAAACAAAACTGTTTGTGGTCGGGGTACATCATATCACAATCCGATGCCCAAAAGCTTCCCATTTGGTAATACTTTTCAGGATAGTGGGTTTTTAATTTAATTGCAAATGGTTCAAAAAACACTTTCTTAATATAGCTTTCATAAGCCGTATTTACAATCACTTTCCGTTCATTCCTAACTAAGGCAGTCAAATGCGAGTGACCGATAAATTCTTTCATATTAGTAGATACAGGAATTTCTATTTCTTTATCAGGATAATTCATACTTTCAAAAAACTTGGTTGTATCCTGAAAAATCGAATCACTAAAAAACCAATCCTTTATTGGTCCTTTTAAACCTAATAGTTGATTCCGAAAAACTACATCAGAATTTTTTTCATCTGTAAAATTATAACCATGAAGAATATTCCATTCGCCGAAGTCAAAATCGCCATAAAAAGAAATCAGAAGATGATGATACAACCCTGCCTCAATACGTTCTTCTATGGATTTATATTGGTATGCTCCACTGTCCAAATAAATTTTTGTCTTTTCGCTTGTTATGCCGGATTGATTCACGCTATACCCTTTTTTAAAATCATCAAACAAATAACCATATTCACTATAGAATTCCGTATTCACCTCCGCAATCGCATACCCGAAAAAACGCTTTCGTTGATCATCAAAAAAACCACCCTTAAAATACTTTAAGACATCGAGATTGAAATGCGGCCTTAACACCTCAAATATTTTTTCTCTTTCAGATTCAAGCAATAAAATAAAGTCTTCAGCCATTGTGATAAATTGGAGTTAGAATATCGTGTAATTGTTGCTAAATTTACTCAATTATGCCTCACACCCCCAACAAATACAACCAAAAATTTCAGCAAGCCCTTGCCCAGCTTAACCCCGAACAACTGGCTGCCGTTAATAAAATGGATGGCCCCGTGCTGGTTATTGCCGGGCCGGGTACCGGCAAAACGCAGATACTGGCTGCCCGTATCGGCAAAATATTAACGGAAACGGATGCCGCCGCGCATGAAATTTTATGCCTCACCTATACCGACGCCGGCGCTGTTGCCATGCGCAAGCGCCTGTTTGAATTTATAGGCCCCGATGCTTACCGGGTTAATATTTACACCTTCCATGCTTTCTGTAACGAGATTATCCAGGAAAACCTGGACTATTTCGGCAAACTGAATTTGGAGTCGTTATCTGACCTGGAATCGGCTATGCTGTTTCGCGAACTGGTGGATGATTTTGCTAACGATCATGCGTTAAAGCGTTTTACCGGCGATATTTACTATGATGCCCCGCGGTTAAAAAGTCTTTTTTCGGATATGAAAAAAGAAAACTGGAACCAGGAGATGATAAACGAAGCTGTGGCTCAATACCTGGAAGAATTGCCGCAGCGCGAGGGCTTCTTTTACAAACGAGCCAACGGCCCTAAAGGGATCAAGGCGGGCGACCCCAACCAGGGGAAAATTGACAAGGCTACCGAAAGCATGCAAAAACTGCTGGCGGCCGTTGCAGAATTCGCCAACTTCGATGCGAAGATGAAAGCGCGCGGTCGTTATGATTACGACGATATGATTCAGTGGGTGCTTAAAGCTTTCCGCGAAAGCGAAGAATTATTGCGCCGTTACCAGGAGCGTTACCAGTATATTTTGGTTGACGAGTTTCAGGATACCAGCGGTTCGCAAAATGAGTTGCTAAAATTTATCCTGAACTATTGGGAAACGCCTAACGTTTTTGTGGTGGGTGATGATGACCAGTCTATCTTCAAATTCCAGGGCGCTAATATGAAAAACATTCTCGATTTTGCCAGCGACTATGTAAGTACCCTTCACACGGTAGTTTTAAAGCACAACTACCGGTCGAATCAGCATATTCTTGATATTTCAAAAGCGCTCATCAACAACAATAAAGAGCGTTTAACCACACAACTACAGCTGGATAAAAACCTTAGGGCGGCACATCCGCGGTTTGAGAAGTTAGTGGTGATGCCAGAGATCAACGAATATGAAAACCCGGGCCATGAATTAGTAGATGTAGCATTGCGCATAAAACAACTGTTAGACGATGGAACCGAACCGGGCGAAATTGCGGTTATTTATCGCAACCACAGCCAGGTGGAAGAATTGGTGCAATACCTCGATTCGCAGCGTATAGCCGTTAATACCAAAAGAAAAATCAATATTTTAACTTTGCCTTTTGGTGAAAAGATCATTAATATCCTGCAATACCTTGCCATGGAGCTTGATTCGCCTTATAGCGGCGATGAGCTGTTATTCGAGATTTTGCATTATGATTTTTTTGATATTGCACCTATTGAAATAGCCAAAGCATCCGTCGCGGTAGCAAAAGAAAACTACACAACGTCAAATAATAATCAGCCAAAAACTTCGCTGCGCCATTACATAAGCCAAATGCGTGTTCCGGCGCAGGCCGGATTATTTGATCCGCCGCAAAACCAGGCCATGAAGTTTTTAATAAACGACATTGACGAACTGTTAACATTTACGGCCAGCAACACCCTGCAACAGCTTTTTCAGCAGGTGATTGCCAAAATGGGTATTCTTAAATATATTATGAAACAGCCCGAAAAGGGTTGGTTTATGCAGGTGCTCACCAGTTTCTTCGATTTTTTGAAGGATGAAAGCCGCAAAAATCCGGATATAAAACTGAGCGATCTGCTGGCCACCATTAAGCTGATGAGGGATAACGGAATCAGGATGGATTTGAATAAGGTCATATTCTCTGACAATGGCATCAACTTTTTAACCGCCCATGGCTCAAAGGGGCTCGAATTTGAAAACGTGTTCCTGATAGGCTGCAGCAAAAAAATATGGGACGGCAAGGGCCGCAATTATGGTTTCAGCTACCCGGACACCCTTACGCAGTCGGCTGATGACGATATCGCTCAAAAAGAAGAATCGCGCAGGCTGTTTTATGTGGCTATTACCCGTGCCAAGCAATGCCTGCATATCTCCTACGCTAACACCGACAGAGGTGGCAAGGACCAGGAAGCATCACAGTTTGTAAGCGAAATTTTAGCCGATACCGATTTACAAGTACAGCACCCCAAAGTAAGCGCGGGTGATATGGTTAATTTTCTGGCCGTTCAGTTCAGCGAAACCGACTATCCAAAAATCGACCTGTTGGACAAAAATTACATTGACCAGTTGCTGCAAAACTATACCCTCTCAGCAACGCATTTAAGTAATTATTTGGATTGTCCGCTGCGGTTTTATTTCCAGTGTTTAATCAGGGTGCCGTCGGGTAAAAGTCCATCGGCTACGTTTGGGCAGGCGGTGCATTGGGCATTAAACAAGGCTTTCAGATATTTGAAGGATAATGGTAACGAGTTCCCTTTAACTGATGATTTTATGCGGGAGTTCCGCTGGTTTATGTATCGCAACCGCGATTCGTTTACCAAAGAGGAATTTAAACTAAGAATGGATTACGGCGAAAAAATATTGCCCGATTATTATGACCTTAACATTGAAGTTTGGAACAAAATTGCCGTTACTGAACGTAGTATAAAAAATGTGGAAGTACAGGGCGTACCCATAAAAGGCAACCTGGACAAGGTTGAATTTATAGGCAAACACGCCACCGTGGTTGATTATAAAACCGGCAAAGTAAAAAATGCCAAAAACAAACTGTTGCCGCCTGACGACAAACAACCCAACGGCGGCGATTACTGGCGGCAGGCAGTTTTTTATAAAATATTAATTGATAACGACCACAGTCTTGATTGGGAAGTTGTAAGCACTATATTTGAGTTTGTAGAGCCAGTAAGCGAGGGCGAATACTATAAAGAAAAAATAGCCATTACGCCACAGGATACCGAAACCGTAACCGGCCAGATAAAAACCGTTTACGAAAAAATTATGGCGCACGATTTTAACACCGGTTGCGGCAAAAAAGAATGCGACTGGTGCCATTTTGTAAAAAGCAACTTTAAGCAGGTTGGCGGCGTATTGAAGGAAGAGGAGGAAGAAGAAGGCTGAAGTCCAATGTAGAGACGCGATACTCGCGTCTCCCGCAGACAGGTAAACGACATAATGGAAAATATTTATCGTTGAAATAAATGATTGAAGACGCGAGTATCGCGTATCTACAGAAAAACATATGGACGACAGGTACCGTAATAAATATCGCATTTCATCCGCTCGTTTAGACGGATGGGACTACGGCTCTAACGGCATGTATTATGTAACGATATGCACTAAAGACCGTGGTAGATATTTCGGTGACATAGAACGCGATACACCAAGCCTCAGTATCCCAGACGCGGGTATCGCATTTCTACAGGCAACGGAGATTGGCAAGGTTGCATTGAACAACTGGCTTGGCATACCAGTTTTCCACCCCTATGTTGAACTGGACGATTTCATCATTATGCCGGATCATATCCATGGCATTTTATGCATTGAGAAACCTGATAAAACAACCTGGGAGAAAAATAAATTTGGTTCGCAAAGTAAAAACCTTGCATCAATTCTACGGGGATATAAATCATCAATTACAAAACATTCAGAAACGAATGACATTGAATTCTGCTGGCAACCCCGGTATTATGATAGAGTTATCAGAGATCAAAAGGAATATCAAAACATAAAAAATTATATTCGGGATAATCCTGATCAATGGTTTTTAAATAAAAACGATTTTGACAATTTGTTTAAACCGTAGTATTTGCACAGGACGTCCTGCATGTCGCTTACCTGGCTAATGGGAGACGCGAGTATCGCGTCTCTACAGAAAAGGTATTTTGAGAAAACAACCGTCCTTGCGCAAATGGATGTAGAGACGCGATACTCGCGTCTCCCGCAGACAGGTAAATGACATAATGGAAAAAATGCAGGTTTGATACGCATAGTTCACAGACGCGAGTATCGCGTCTCTACAGAAAAAATCAAAATACAAACAATGAGATACTTATTCCTCACCATCCCTCTATTTTTCACCATCGCGGCAAGTGCCCAAACCACCATTAAACAAGATGCCGGCATTGCGCAAATGGTGGATGAGGTATCATCAAAAAATATTGAAGCCAACATCCGCAAGCTGGTGAGCTTTAAAAGCCGCCATACGCTGAGCGATACCACCAGCAAAACCGAAGGCAGCGGTGCCGCGCGCAACTGGATAAAGGCCGAAATGGAAAAATATGCGGCCGAATCGCATGGCAGGATGACGGTGCAGTTTGACACGTTTACTCAGCCCAAAGGCGAACGGATTGACAAACCTGTGCATCTCAAAAATATCCTGGCCACTTTAAAAGGTACCGACCCTAATGATACCCGGGTTTACATCGTATCGGGCCATTACGATTCGCGGGTTAATGACGTAATGAACCCCAACGCGGTTGAGCCTGGCGCTAATGATGATGCCTCCGGCACAGCAGTATCTATGGAACTGGCACGGGTAATGGCAAAAAGGTCGTTTCCGGCTACTATTATATTCATGAGTGTAGTGGGCGAAGAGCAAGGGCTTTATGGTTCAACCAATGTGGCTAAACGTGCCAAAGCCGAAAACTGGAATGTGGATGCCATGCTGAATAATGACATTGTAGGCAACACGCACGGCATGGAAACTGATTTAAAGGATAACCGCAGCGTTCGTGTTTTTAGCGAGGGCGTGCCATCGGTAGCTGCCGACAACAAACGACAGGTTGCAGGCTTAATAAGCCTGGGAGGCGAAAATGACAGTCCATCGCGCGAGCTGGCCAGGTATGTAAAAGAAATTGGCGAACGCTATGTTGACCAACTGGATGTAAAACTCATTTACCGTCGCGACCGTTACCTGCGCGGTGGCGACCACGTACCATTTTTGCTGCAAGGCTTCACTGCGGTACGTTTCACCGAAATGAACGAGGATTTTAACCGTCAGCACCAGGATATCCGCACCGAAAAAGGCGTCGACTATGGCGACCTGCCTGATTTTGTAGATTTTAACTATGTACAAAAAGTAGCCCGCATGAACCTTTCGGTATTGGCCAACTTAGCCTCGGCCCCAGCCGAACCCCAAAACGTTGGCATAGTAACCAGCGGCTTAACCAACAAAACCCAACTAAAATGGGAAGCACCAAAAGCCGGCAAAAAACCGGCAGGCTATTATGTGCTGATGCGCGAAACCGTTAGCCCTTATTGGGAAAAGAAGTTTTATGTAACGGATACTACGGCCACATTAGCTTATTCAAAAGACAATTACTTTTTTGCAGTGCAATCGGTAGATGCTGATGGGCACGAGAGTTTGCCGGTGTATCCGAAGCCGGTGAGGTAGAGAGTTTAGAGATTGGAGATTGGTAAAAACGATAAAGACTTAGGATGTTTAAAATACTTCTTAAGTCTAAATCCTATGCACCTTCTTCCAGACTAACCTCTAATCTCCAACCTCTAAACTCTACTTGACGCTCTTCTTCAACACAATTAAATACCCGCCTACAAATACTATCAGTGCAATGGCCAGGCTTATCCAGGTATCCTTGGTAAGCATTTCCACTGTAATTTTAGGCATAGTATCGCCTTTATGCATATCCTGTTTAAGTGCTTGCAAGGCCAGCATGGGGTGCGAATAGGGGAACGCATAAGCGTATTTCCAGTTGTTGCCGGCCAAAATTACGCCGGTTATGGTTAGTACAAAGCCTATGCCCATCGGCTTTAAAAAGTCGCGGAACAAAAGACTCATTAAAAACTGTATGGATAATATCCCCAATGAGGATAGGAATAGTTTAAAATACAACTGTGCTAAAATACCCGCAGCATTATAGTCGCTAAATTTTAATGCCGGTTTCAATACACCCAACAGGTTACCAAAACCTACCGTGAAAAGTACAAACAGCGTTAAACATAAAAACACCAGGAAAAAGGCATAAAAATACTTGGCTGCGAACACCGATAGTTTTGATATAGGCAGGCTGAACAGCGTTTTCCAGGTATCGGCCTTATGTTCAATACTGTTTACCGAATAAGCAATAAAAACTATCAGCATGGGCAGCAACAGCGAGCCCATAACCGCCAAAATAGCGCCTGCAAACTGTAGCCAAAGCATCATTCCAGGTGCTTTAGCCAGTTCGTCGCTTTTGCTAAAAAATCCAACAAAAAGCAGCAAACAAAGCAGCAGCGGTAACAATACGGCACTCCAAAACCCCATGGTTTTGCGGGTTTTATAAAACTCCGACCGGAACGATAATATAAATCCTTTCATGGCTTTCAGGCGTTTTGGGTGATGTCTAAAAATAATTTTTCGAGGTCCTTTTGCTGCTTGTTAATGCTGTAAATGGTATACCCGTTTTGGTTCAATAAGGTGTTAAGTTCGCCCATTTGCTGTTTGGTGGTAAAAGGAACATATAAATGATGCTCGTTAATCTCGGCCACGGTAAAATTATTGCGTGTTAAAAAGTTAGCGGCATCTACTGTATTTTCGGTTTCAATTTGAACAAGCGGTTGACTCAGCGCTGCCAAATCATCAATACTGCCCTGGAATAGTAGTTCACCATTATTGATAATGCCTACGTGGGTAGCCATACGTTCTACCTCAGCCAGTAAATGGCTCGATATAAAAACTGTTTTGTTGTGTTCCTTTACCAGCTTAATCAGTAACTCGCGCACTTCAATAATGCCATTAGGATCAAGGCCGTTGGTGGGTTCATCTAAAATAAGCAGTTTAGGGTCTGATAGCATCGCTAAAGCAATACCTAAACGTTGTTTCATCCCCAGCGAATATTGTCCGGCTTTTTTATGGGCGGCATTGGTTAAATGCACCAGGGTAAGCATTTCATCAACGCGCGTTGCCGGTATCTCCAGCAACAATGCCCTGTTCAATAAATTCTCACGACCGGTTAAATGCAAATAAATGGCAGGCTGCTCAATCAATGAGCCAATTTGCGACAGGATGCTGATACGGTTACTTTTCAGCTCCTTATCAAAAATATGAATGCTGCCCTCCTGCGTTTGAAGCAGGTTGAGCAGCAGTTTAATGGTAGTGGTTTTGCCGGCGCCGTTGGGGCCTAAAAAGCCGTAGATGCTACCTTCGGGCACCTGTAAAGCTAATGACTTAACAACGGTTTGATGGCCAAAGGTAAAGGTTAGGCCCTGTGTGCTAATTACCATACTTTTTCTTTAGCTATAGCGCAAACTGTTTTAACCAGACTAACGCTTTTGTAGAAAAGTGAGGTGGCTTGCACCGATGTACCTACAATAACTTGTTTTTTTTGTTGAAGTTCATGACTAACACCCATAATTAAGGCAAACATAACCGGTACCAGTAATAATATGAATGGATTTGAATTTGAAACCAACTTTTTCATTGTCTTGTGATTTTGATGACACAAAGAAACATCAAAGGTTTAACCCGCTAAAATGTATTAGACCAACACACCCTATTTATAGATGAACCCCTGTTTAACGCCAATTGCCTGTTCATCGGGTTTTTTAACCTGTTTATCGGTAAACGGAGCGGCTATATATAAAATATGCCACATAAAGCCATCAAAATATTAATTTAGGAGCCAATGAAACAACGCTGGCAAATTTTTTGGCATGCCTTTATCTGGATTCTGTTAATAGGGTTCTTTATGTTTTTGGCTGCCAGCAACACCAAAATGACGCTGAGCGAAGTGCTGATTATTTTGTTGTACGCCGTTATTGATCTTAGCGTATTTTACGTCAACTATTTGGTTCTGATCCCGCTTTTTTTAGATAAAAAACGATACTGGATCTACGCTATCGGCATATTAATCACTATTGTTTTATTTGGCTTAGGAAAATACGGCCTGGCACTTGTTTTCAGGCAATATGTATTGGTACACGGTAAGGAAATAACCGGTTTTGCCGCGTTTTTCCTGAGCACTGTTTTTACCAACCTTTGCTTTCTGTTCTTAAGCGCGGTATTAAAATTTACGCTCGATTGGTTTTTGAACGAACGCATCCAACGCGACCTCGAAAATCAGCGATTAAGCGCCGAACTGGCTTTTTTGAAATCGCAAATCAACCCACACTTTTTATTCAATTCGCTAAATAGTATTTACTCTTTGGCCTACCAACGCTCGGAAACTACACCCGAAGCCATCCTGAAGCTATCCGAAATTATGCGCTACATGCTGTATGAATGCAACGACAATAAGGTTGATTTGACTAAAGAGCTTCAGTATTTACAAAATTACATCGACCTGCAAAAAATACGTTTTGGCAACCAGGCTTTTATTGATTACAAGGTTGATGGCATTGTCCAAAACCAAAAGATTGTGCCGCTGCTGTTGATCGCTTTTATTGAAAATGCGTTTAAACACGGCGTAGCCAATAACCCGCTCACCCCTATCCGTTTATTAATTGATGTTGATGCGGGGCATCTGCACTTTTACATACAAAACAAAAAACATACGAATAACCGCGACGAAGTTGGAGGTATCGGCCTTAATAATGTAAAACGGAGGCTTAATTTATTGTATCCCGGAAAATATAATTTGGAAATTCGGGACGAAACTGATACCTATACCGTTGAATTATCATTAGTTTTATAGCCATGATCAGATGTATTATAGTTGACGACGAGCCCCTGGCCCTGCATGTGCTGGAAGATTATATGTCAAAGATCCCCTTTTTGCAATTGGTAAAGGCTACAACCAATCCTATCGAGGCCCTAACTTTAGTGCAGGAAGGTAATGTTGACCTGGTATTCCTTGACGTGCAAATGCCCGAATTAACCGGCATTCAGTTTCTGCGCATAGCCAACGGTAAAGCCAAGGTTATTTTAACTACCGCCTATCCCCAATACGCATTAGAGGGTTATGAGCTGGATGTAATTGACTACCTGCTAAAACCCATCGCGTTCGACCGTTTTTTTAAATCGGTGCAAAAAGCTCAAACCGTGTTGCAACCCCCAACCGCCGCGGCCGCCAAACCGGTACAAACCGAGCCTGTACAACAACACGACTTTCTGAGCGATTTCATCTTTGTAAAAACCGAGCATAAAATTCAAAAGGTATATCTTAATGACATCCTGTTTATAGAAGGATTAAAAGATTATATTTCCATCTTCACAACTGCCGAGCGTATTATCACCCTGCAAAATATGAAGAAAATGGAGGATGCCCTGCCGGTAAGGCATTTCATCCGTGTACATAAATCCTACATCGTATCCATCAATAAAATAGACAGCATTGAGCGCAGCCGTATTTTTATTGGGGATAAGGTTATCCCTGTAGGTGATACTTATCGTGAAGACTTTTTTAAGATTGTAGATGGGAAGAATATTTAGCCCCCCGGCCCCCTAAAGGGGAGTGAAAAGAGCGGATCGGTGTTACATCTTTACTGGTTTAACCGTAAATCCTTTAAGCCGCAGTTGATTAATCAACCCGAATTCACCTGCTAAATGAAAAGCTTGTACCGCGATAAATGCTGGCTGTTTTTTTATAATACCAGGCAATTTCTCCATCCATTTTAAATTCCGGTTCTTAACCATTACATCTTTTTCCGCCATCGTAAACTCTTTATCCTGATACATTACCAAATTGTAAATACGCTCCACATCTTGCTGCCGATAGGCCTGCTGATAATCGTCAATATTTTTTCGGGCGACGTCCATTTTGCGCAGGCAAAAAAGCAGGTGTTTTTTTTGCGTGGACATTGGCGTATTGAAAAATAAATCGAGATTAAAATCCATTGTTTCTAATCCAATCAACTCGCCGCCGCTTTTTCGCTGTTCATTCTGCAAATAGTTTTGCATTCCAGGATTGGTTTTTGTAATTTTTTTTGGTGTGATAGCAACCAAAATATATTGTTCAAGCGCGGCTGGTTTCCAATTGTCTATCCAGTCTATTCGTTGTCCAAAAAAAGCCTTCACCCCGGTTTTAACCGAGTCATATTCTTCTATTGTGAAAATTTTATCAAGCGTGTTATCCTGTAAGTGCATTGCAGCACTCATTTTCCTTGCAATCGAAGAATCAATAATCGCCTCGTCTACCAACAATTTACAAGTTTTCAGCTTCTCGCCGATAAGAGATAAACTATCAACAAAATTTTTACCTTCGAAATAATAGGTGGCAAATAAATAAGATGGCGCAGTTAAGCCATTACCACTTATTTCCCAAAGTAAACTGTTATTTGAAGATGCTGTAGAACTTTTTTTAGTTTGACCACAGGAAACGTTGAATAGCACAACAAAAATTAACAACACCAACCAGCTTTTCTTCATAATTTATGCTTGATTGATGGCGACTTTTATCCTGTTTTCAGCTTCCTTAACCACTTCATCAACCGGCCGGCCACCTGGCTCTATCGGCTCCAGTACTTCCCAGGTCATGCGTTCAAAGGTACTTATCGGGTAGTATCCATATTGCGTCATCCGCCACGAATTGTTAATGGCTATGGGCACCAGCAACGCCTCTGGGCATTTTTTTAAAATGGTAGCAATTCCGGCAGACTGGAAAGTTTTCACCTCACCATCTTTTGAGCGTGTGCCTTCCGGAAAAATTACCGCCGACCATTTTTTCTCTTTCATCCTATTGGCCAGCTTCACTATTTCGCCGATGGATTGGCGGGGGTCATTACGATCGATATTGGCGGCGCCGCCGTATTTTAAATTGAACGATATGGATGGGATGCCTTTGGTGAGTTCAATTTTGGAGATAAATTTAGCGTGATATTTGCGCAGGTAATAAATAAGCGGTGGTATATCGGCCAGGCTTTGGTGGTTAGCTACAAAAATCATGGGCCTGCCGATTGGCAGGTTTTGTTTATTAATAAAAATAACCTGGTTGCCTGCTAAATAAAAGGTACGCAACAAAAAAAGGTTTAATATATCAACCACTCGCTTATGGGCAGCATAACCAAAAAACTTATAGCTTATCCATTGCAATGGCTGAAAAATAACCAGCACCAAAAAAAAGGCAATGGCTACCAAAGGCGCTAAAAAATACCCGAAAAACTTTCTCATAAATGATACAAATGTATATTTTTTCGTGATATTCTATTACAAAACCTATGCAACTCAATCAACTTAAACCAACTTCCCCTCTACCAATAACAACTTCACTTTTAAAATCGCTGCTACTGTCATCGCATCAGTAATCTCCCCCCGGCAAACCATTTGGTAAACTTCTTCAAAGGGTACTTTATTTACAATTAACTGCTCGGTGTCTTCCGGCTCGGCCTCAAATTGAGCCAGGCCGCGGGCCAGGTATATAATGCTCAACTCATCGCTAACAGAATTAGATAGATGGATTCTTATTAATTCGCTCCAGTTTTCAGCCTTTAACCCGGTTTCTTCCAGCAATTCGCGTTTTGCTGATGCCAGGGGATCGGTGCCAACTATTCCACCGCCTTCAGGCATTTCCCAACTGTATTGGCCTAAGGCAAAACGGAATTGGCCAACCAAATAGGTGTTCATTTCATCATCCAGCGGCAAAACGCCGATGGCCACATTTTTAAAATGAATCTTACCATAAATACCCGGATTGCCCGATGGGTTAAGCACCTGGTATTCGGTTAAATTAATCCAGGGGTTATCATATATCTCTTTTTCGGAAGTTATTTTCCAGGGGTTTTCTTCGGGATGGTACATGGGGTAAAAATGTTAAAATTATGTGAGAAATATTTATTCTTTACATAGTTTTATTGACATGAATGAAGAGAGGTATTTTGACATTGAAAGCACTACCGATTATCACTTATTTACTTTCATAAGCCAGGGAAAGCATGGTAGTTTGACGAAACTTGTAAGTTTTGATGCAATTGATGATCAGGGGAAAATATTCAATCTGGCGCTTGGTACGATAACATCCGATGGACAAATTGATTTTACAACGACAACAAATAATGGTGATAGAAATAAAGTTTTAGCTACAGTAGCTGAAATCGTGCGAATATTCCTTGATAACAACACCGAAAAAAGTGTATACCTAACAGGTAGTGACGAGAGAAGGACAGTACTCTATCATCGGGCTATTGCCTACGCCTATATAGAACTAATCCAATCTTTTAATATTTACGGGCAAACTTCGCCCGAAATTGAAGACAAAAATTTTGATCCGTTTGACAGTACAATCACTTATTACGGCTTTTTGATTAAAAACAAAAATTACTGATGAATAACATATCCTTTGCGGAATTGCTCTCTTATTTTTTTTAGCTTTTCCGGCTTGTATTCAGGAGCCTTATACTTCTCCAACGACTCATTGATTGTCAAAGTCGTTCCATTAGCGAATTCAACGCGATTTTCTTTATCTTTTTTTAGGTCCTTCATTGTGATACATTCCTAAGTTCTATCGTTTTATATTAATGCCGTTCTTGAATTTCTCTCTAATTCCTTTCAGTTTAGGCGGTTCATATTCAGGTGCAAGATATTTCTTAAGTTCGTCGTTCGTTGTAAACGTCATTCCATTAATCACCTCAACTTTAGGCTTTTTATCTTTTTCCTGATCCTCCATTTCAAAAAATTATAGTAAATTAACATTATACAAATATAACTACAATTTCCAAACCAATATCAAACAACTACTAAATCCTACCTCCCAAACGCCCAAACTAAAAATTTAGGCATCGCCTTAGCCCAGGTTTCGGTGTTATGGTTGCCGCCTACCATTTCAACATATCCAATGTCCTGCGGACGGCTAAACCCCTTATTCTCCAGTTCCTGTATCAAATCAATGGTATCGTCTACCGAATCAATAATGCCGTTTTTATTCCGGTCGCTTGTTTCATCCTTTGTGCCGGTTTGCAGCCATATTTTTAAATCGGGTTTAGCAACGGTATTTTTTATAATGTTGTGCATAATCCGGTCCGCATCGGTATAACCATTAGTCAAATCCCGGCTCCTCCACCAAAACGATCCCGAAAATACGGCGGTTTTATCAAACAATTGGGGATTATTCCAGGCAATATCCAATGCCGACAGTCCGCCCAACGAAAATCCAGCGAATGCGGTACTTTCAAACTTTTCAATGCCTGTTAACTTGGTTATAGTTGGCAGCAATTCTTTTCTTATAAATTCGGTATATAAACCTGCCTTAGCGCCACGTTTTTTAAAATCGGGCTTCCCGGCGGTGCCATATTCTTGCAGGCGTTCGTCGCCGGCGTGTATAGCAACTACCAGGGTTGGCTTTATGCGGCCATTGTTCAGTAATTCTTCAATGGTTTGTTTTAATTGCAGGTTTTCGGCCTCCTGCCCATCATTCAATAAAAGCAAATTCAGCGGTTCGGCAATATCGTTGTCCTCCGGCATTAACAGCGTACAAGTTACCTTGCGCTTCAGTAATTCCGAATTTATAGTTATTTCATCTTCAATCAGGGTCATTTCACTCTCCGTCCAGTTCCAGTACATCTTTATAAAATTAAAGTCGCAAAATTAAAGGTATATGCGAACTTAATTATAATCTGAAAATCGAATTTCATACCCCAGGGCATCCAAATCTTATTTCATTGTCAAATTTGCTCATTTTAAAATTATTTCTCTAACTTACAGTCTCAATTAAACCAAATAAATTTTGAAGGAACAATATCACCGCTGGTACTCGCCCAACCTGGGTCTCGATGTTGAAATGCTGGTTTTTGGCGACCGTGGTTATCCCATTATCTTGTTCCCAACATCGCAAGGCAGCTATTTTCAAAATAAAGATGAAGGATTAATTGACAGCGTAAAATGGTTTATTGACGAGGGCCTGGTAAAAATTTATTGTCCCGATAGTTTTGATTGGCTTACCTGGTACAACAAAGGCATTGATGCGGCCGGCCGTGCACGCAATTATAGCTTTTACGATGCAATGCTATACCACGAACTGGCCCCCTGGGCAATGCACGAAACCGGCATAGGCAAAATAGCCACCGCCGGATGCAGCTTTGGCGGATACCACGCGGCAAACTTCGCGCTGAAACATCCCGACAAAACTGCGCACCTGTTTAGCATGAGTGGTGCGTTTGACATGCGCCAGTTTACTGATGGTTTTTACAACGACGACATATTTTACAACAACCCGGTTGATTTTTTGCCCGGCAATAACCAACCCGACCTTTGGCAGATGAATATTATACTCGGCACGGCCGAACATGATATTTGCCGCGGAGATAATGAGCATTTGTCAAACATTATGAACCAAAAACATATTAACCATTGGTTGGATGTGCGGCCCAATGCCAGTCATGATTGGCCTGTGTGGAAGGCGATGTTTCCGCATTATTTGTCAACTATAAGATAACTATGTTAAAATTGGGCTTGAGCATTTTTTTATTGATATCATTAACAGCAGATGCGATGGCCCAACATCAATCAGATCGTTTTTTAGAGGAAGTTTT
>Ga0206947_1121_pt1 | contig 21461 bp, 14 predicted proteins | sample Alteio_BWOrgHeat_3_FD_153239 | JGI IMG/M metagenome (GOLD analysis project Ga0206947, IMG submission 153239) | Enriched cells from forest soil in Barre Woods Harvard Forest LTER site, Petersham, Massachusetts, United States -... | ecosystem: Environmental > Terrestrial > Soil > Temperate forest > O...
CCACTACGCCAAAACTATCCACAGTGGTTTGTAACCGGCTGCCTGTAAAGGGAGCAATCAGCACGGCCTGCGTAGTTTCGTTCGAGAATTGGGCCAAATATCTGCCGGATGATAATGGCGGCCAAAGCAGCGAAATACCTGCCGGTACTACTACCATACGTATGGTATTGCTAAAAAGCTGGCAATTTACCGCCGAAACTCAGGATCAAACCTTTTCTGGATATCTTTTAAATCTGAACAAAAAAGATGGAGAATTTACCGGCGGCTTGTTGCAGTTAAGGCCGGATGAAGGTACTACCGAAGCCGACAAAGCCATAAACAACGCCTTTAATATGGGTTTTGTGCCTTTAAATCACCACACCCGGCAGGGCGACAACACGGTATCCTGGTATAAAGGACCGTTCCTGCCTTTTAACGTTGCCGGCGAGATAAATATCCCGGTACTTGGGCCGGATAGTGTAACAGCCTATAACCCCGATACTGGTATGTTTGATGTATCGTACGCCGCTGCCTGGCAATTGGGCCGGCTGCTGGCTTTACAAAACGGCAACTTTGCCGAAACGCTGTATAACTGGAAAAGGGAGAATACCCAAACCATCATTTCGAATTTTGAGGCGGAGATCATTAAAAAAACACTGAAAGAAATTGTTGACGACGAGAAAAACGAAAACAACAGCGACAACTTAACGAAACTGATGAATAAGAGTTTAAGTAAGGTTTTATCACAATTTATTAGCAATAAAAACGGCCACCATGCAACTGAAATTAAGTAGAGCAGAACTGCTTGATACGTTAAGCAACCCTGATGAACTAATAAGGCTCCGAAACCTTAAACGGCCGAATGCCCTTACGGATACGCCCGATACGACTACTGAAAAAAAGCTGGCCGACTGGTTAGGCAGGCTGAAATTATTGCACGGCGTACCTTTTAATTACCTGGTGCCCGATGTAGCCGTGCTACCAATGGAGTCCATCCGTTTTTTTTATTGTGATACCATTTGGCTGGATTACCTCGCGGAGGGTGCACTAAGCCTTGGCCGCTCTACATCGGGTGATAAAACGCATGATAAGGCTTTTTTGGGCGATTTGCATGTGTACTCGCGCTTTGGCATGAAACAGCAACGCGGCAAAATATTGGGTCATTTAACCGTTCATTTAAATGCACGGGAATCCTCGTTATTAAACTCCACTCCTATTCCGGCAACGGAAAAAGTAAGCGGTTTTCTATTACGGTCAGGCGTGGTGAGCGGCTGGGAAGGCTTGCAGGTTGAGGCGTTCGATGCGCAAAATAATCCTTGCCAGGTATTACGAATGGATCACTTGAGTGAAAACGTACTGCTTTGTATGTACGAAGGCATGGTTAATACCTTTAAGATACACGAATACCCCGAGGTTTTACACTTTGGTGTTGATGCGTCTGCAGCGCCTATTACCTATTCCAAATCGTTCCGTTATCCGGTTGAACATGACGGGAATCCGGCCGGAACAGAAGTGCCTTTGACGGACGCTCCGCCTATTGCCATTGCCCCGTACGAACGCGCCGCTGATACTGGTGTTTTACGCATGGGCGATTTGGCGAAGGCTATGCAAGCTGAACTAATAGATAAGAAAATTTATGATGGCGACTTCACCGCTGCGCAGTTTGCGCTGGAAATGGTTGAAGGTGTGGAGGCAGTTAATTTTACCATTAACGTTTAAAAACAATGACAAAATTTAAATTAATGGCCGATGGCCCGGGCCTGATTGTTCCGATAAATATTGAGGCCATGTGTGTGCACGAGGATGCAGGCGCTATATTTACAGGAGCCCCATACAATTTTACCGAGTTACCTGACTCCAAGCAAACCGACAAGCCCAATTTGAGCGTAAAAGTGATGACCGGCGATGGTTTGGTTACCATGGGTACCGGGGTACACCTGCATTGGGCCTTGCCTGATGGTTTAACCCGTGGCCAAAGCCCGCAGGACAATAAAGGAAACGTAGCGTTCCCCAGCACGCCCGACCGTTGGATGGTTACCCGTGTATACTCGGATATCAGCAATATAAGCGCGCCGTTAAACCGGGTAAAAACATGGGTTATTGAAAGTAACTATATATCTGTTGAGCAGCCGGATGTAAAAAGATTCAGCATATCTGTTCCATACAAAAACGAGGAAGTTGACGGGCCGCAATACCGTTTTTTGGGCCGGGTGCAGGAGTATGAAACCTGGCACGCCCAGTTTCTGCGCAAGCAAAGCAATCTTTCGGTTAATGACGAAGACGAATATGTAGATGGCTTGAGTGCTGTTGGCTATGGTTCGCCCGAATTTTCGGCCTCTTATCATACCTGCAAAAGCATTTTTGGTTTTTATGATACAGATATCGACCTGGACAAACTGGGAAATAACATCATCCTGTCATACAACGTCATTGGCTGGTACAGTAAACTTGCAGACGACCCTATGTCGCAGTTACCTTTGCAGTTTGATCCTGCGGTCTTTAATGATCTTTTGAACAAAATAACCGTTCCGGAAGATAAGGCTGCATTCAAAAAAGCTTATATACAGGCGCAACCAGAGGGTAAATATATTTTGGTAAAAGGTATATCGGTTGATGATAAAACCAATTTATTCCGCATTTTAACAGCAGCCGGTTTTAGCTTTTTACGCAATGTATTAAACCAGTGCAAGTGGTCGTTGCCATCGGGCACACTGGAAACTAATCCGCCGGTTACCCATACCCTGCTAACCGGTATTATCAGCAAAGTAATCTGGAACAAAAAAGTTAGCAGTTTTAAAGCGGTTGACGAAAAGATAAATATAGCCGTTGGCAATACTTCGTCGCAGGCATTAGCTGCACTTATTGCCAACATAAGCGAAATTGAAGATCAACCAAATGTCGAGTTGCTTCTGGATGCCCTGCAGTTGGGCAAACTAAAAGGGGTAACAGATGCAGACTCGCTAAACAGGCTGGAGGATTTGATGATAGCGCTGCATACCAGCGGCTATAACACCGGCAAAGGTGGCTACCTGTGGGAAGTTAACCGAATAAATGATGAGCAGGGTAAAAATGATTTAACCGCCCTGGCCCAGTCAATGGGGAACGATTTAAATGAGCTTAACCAGCTTCAGTTGGATTATGACAACGGCAACTTCGAAATAGAATCAATGCGGACGCAGATATTTATGGACTGGTATCGTTTTCTGCTGATTCTGAGAAGAGGGAAAGATCCTGATCATGGAATGAGCGATCCGGGAGCTATTGCCGAAATGATTAGCGGTGAAATTGCCGTATTGGACGAAAAAGAAAAAGAAAAAACAAATACCGATACCAAAATTATTGAGTTAGCTAATGCCATAGCAAAAAAGCTGCCTAAAGAATATGAATTGGTTAAAAAGTCGGCGGCCCGTTATTGGGAACCATCGGAGCCTGTTGTTCTTTTCCAGGGAAATGCTATCAATCCCCCTTTGCGTTACGGTGGAGATGGCCGTTTTATGGCAAATGATACCATGGTTTGCCGTTTGTCGTCGCAGTTGGTTACCGGGATGGTTATACCGGCTAATTTAATAGGTAACCCATCGGCACTAAGTTTCAACAAAGACAATACGCCGCAGCTATCAAAAGTTATCCCCCTGGAATACAGCGAACAGATACATGCGCTTTTTACCGAAAGTTGCCTGTTAAACGCAGTTATAATGGCCGCACAGGCCCTTGCCAATGGCGCCGCTGGTGATTTTATCGAAATCTGCAACAAGCTGAAAGCAAACCGCGATAACTACTTGGCGCCGCCTGTACCTCAAATCTTGACCATTGCGCAGTTTGAAGCGATAAAGGCTATTATAAGTGACGCTGACTTAAAATTCTTCCTGACGCTTTACGTTCAAAGCGGCGAGAACTACATTTTGACGAAACCTGCCGGCGACATTACAGCAAGCGAGCTAAAACACCTCGACTATATTTTTGTATCAACTGCCTCAGCCTGGGGAACCCAGGTTCAGTTTAGCGGGCTTGCACCATCCTTGATATATGTGGTGGAATGGGATGGCAATCCGTGGCTGCCGTTTTCGTTCAGCTGGGATGTAACTTATTATCCGTTTAAAAACAACGGATCAAGAGGCATTGCCGACCCCAAATACGCGGAAGACTTTATCTACAAGAATTTCACGCTGGGCGATGTCACTTATTCGTTCAAAGGGGATGTTACGGTGCCGCCCGTGTATCAATCGTACAAAAACTCCATCTTCATGTCGCCACATGCCGAAGAGAATTTTCAAACGCAGATAAAGAAGTACCTCGACGGGCAGCCTAAAGGCCCGCTTGATCCGGAACTGAGAGAAATCCTGGAAGCGCTGAAGGATTTCCCGCCCATATTATCGCAGGCTTTTAATGGTATTAATGATGCCATGATTATGCGTAACCTGGTAATGCAATTGCAGGTTAAGGACCCGGTACCAAGCGGATTTTCGAATTTCACCAATGTGTTGGTAAAAAAAGCCGTGGCATCCATGACAAAAAGTGCGCCCAGCCCCGGCAACTTTTATAACCCTATAAGGGCGGGTGTACTGAGCATATCTGCGCTTACCATAGTGGATGTATTTGGCAGAAATATCAAGATAGCCACACCCGAAAAAAATTATCCTGGCTCAAAACCTTAAGGCACCCGGACTGCCGGCAAACTACATATTCCTGTCGCCGCGTATTGTTCAGCCAAGCCGTTTAATGTTCAGGTGGCTCGCGGCCGATAACAACGAGGTAGAAATGAACTCGCATCCGTCAACAACCGCCATTTGCGGCTGGCTGTTGAGCAATCACCTCGATTCGAGTTTATGGATATATAACAACGAGGGCGCACCTCTTGGCTCATTGATCATAAGTGAAGATAATAAAAGGGTGATATGGCAGGGAGTTCCGGGTGGTGATAATTTTGGAATGACTTTGCCGGAGTTTCTTAACTCGCCTGAGGGAAAAAAAGTAAACGAGCAATTAAAAAAACTGGTGTTGGCGCTTTTCAACAACGGCGAGGCCAGTTATTTGGACGCCTTTATGCGGGCCAATGACACTACTTATAGCCTGATACAGCCCGAAAACTATAAACAAATGGGCAGCAACGCGGTGTTAATGGGTTCGCCTATTGCGGTAGCGCAGGCTAACCTTAAACTGGAAGTACAAGGATTGCCTGCTTATAGCATGAGTTGGGAAGATATGGCAGCCGAGGTAAATGATGACAAACCTAAAAACGACAATGATTTCACCAAAGTAAAATTCCCCGTTCGCCTGGGTAATATGGAGCAAACCAATGATGGCTTACTGGGCTATTTTAAGGAAGGCAACTATGACCATTATTATGTGATGCACACCAAAAATCCTACTGATAAGGTATCGCAACCATCGGAAACAAATATTACGCTCGCACTCGACGAAACGGCCAACGAAACAATGGTAACCTTGTTGTTTGATCCTCGCGGTGGCGTACATGCTACCAGCGGTGTATTGCCTGTAAAACAAATCACCATACCACCCGATCAGTTTGCTGATGCGCTTCAGAATCTTGAAATAGCTTTTTTAACCACTCCAGTTCTGTATAACAACAACAAACCGGCCTTACCTATACCGGCAGAGGGCGGGAGCGACTGGAGCTGGCTGCAAAACGAGTTGACCAAATGGTCCGAATCGCAGAATATTGCGCCTGTTGATGACCGCGCCACCATGACCGACCCGCCACAGGAAATAAAAGAAGGTTGGTTATTGCTAAAAAATTTTCCAAAGTAAAACATCATGGCAAAGAAGTTAAAACCCGAATGTTTTGATATTACCAATACCAACGGCAAACCTGTTTTGTTCCGTACGGCCGATACCAGCTTAAACATTTTAACTTTTAAGATTATTAATAATACCGATGCGCCCTTAGCGTTTAAAGGCGGGGCACCGGTAAAAAGTGGTGGCGAAGAAGGTGGCTCCACTTTCAATTTCAACTTCGAATCGATGTTGACGGCTGAGGTAATGAAAGATATGGATGTGGTTTTACCCGCCAATTGGGATAAGGTTTTTTTTGAAGGATCAGGCGGTACACCTTCATCATGGTCAGTAGCGCCAATAGCAGGGCACGATGAACTATTAAACGTTGGCGAATTTAGAACCATAACGCTGCAAAAATTCTCGTGCGCCACCACTAACCCTGGTAACTTCGAAATCTTGTACTTTAACATCCCGGATTATCCAAACACGGCTTTCCCGGTTGCAAAGCACCTTGATATAAGCAACCCGGTTGACCCGGGAAAAAAAGATCTTTACAAGGTTTTAACCGGCGGATACAGGGCCCCAATACACCCCGTTCAAGGGCAAACAACATGGGACGAAACTAATCCAGTTGATCCTGAAATTTTTGACGATGGGGAGGCGGTTCCTGTATATATAACCTATCCTGGCGCAATTATTGAAAATGGTTTTACGTATCTGTTGACCAATAACAGCAATGACCCGCTGGTACCGCCCACAGATGATGATGATGATTTTGAGGTTGACGCCGACAACCCACCGGTGCTATATATTTCATTCCTTTTTGGCTCGGAATATTATGAAATAACTACCCAGGCGCTTGCCGACAATAATATTACTATAGATGTAGGCGCTAAATTGCCCTGGACACCCATGCAACATGGCGGCGGTACCGCTTACTGGCAGTTTTCGCCACAAAATCCACAAATTATTGCGGCACATGATACTGTTGCATTTCCGATAAAGAAAATCATAACCGAGTTAGATGTTGATCCGGATACAATCAGCATTATGTATGTACAGCTTAATAACATCCCCGGTTATAATGATGCGGCCTTCACCCTTCAGTTGCAGAAATTAAGGGCCGAAGCAACGGTTGTAAGTTTTGAATGCTTCCCCAAAGAGATTAAACTGGGGGAAAATGTAAAACTAACGTGGGTTTCGTCGTTGGCAAGCCGGGTGACTATAGATTATAAGGATCGCGATGGTGCCAACATCAGGCTCGATAGTGCCCAGGGCCAGATTAAGCTAAACGGAACCGATTTTGTGCCGCCGGTGGCGCCAAACGCAGAAGCCACTGTTTTTAAACTGATGACTTACCGCGATACCCAGGAAGGTACATCGCTCGACAGGAATTTAACCGTTACCCAGGTACAGGCAGACATTTCAATATTTGAGGCAATTCCCCAATTAGCGGATGTTACTCAACCTGCTAACATAACTTTTAACTGGACAACCACCAGTGCACAAAAAATAACACTCACCACACCCGATGGCGTAATTGATGTGACAAAAAAGGGCGGGACCACTACCTATTTGCTAACAAAAACAGCTTTATTTACGCTTAGCGCTTATTCTTATGGCACGCAATTTCCAGCACCCACAACAAAGTCATTAAGGGTATTTGCGTATAAGCCGGTAGCGCCTATCTCTATAGACAACACGGGCCAGGTAATGCAAACCTTCCCGTCTATTTTAATCAACAATAAGTATAAACGCTTATATGTAATTGATGGCAAGGCTTTTTATGATATCGACATCACCAATCCTACATCGGGCCGTAAGCCGCCGGGCGTTGTAATGACCCTGAGCCAGGACGAATCAAAGCTGTTTCTTTATAACGATGACCTTGCCAACTGGGGTGTGTACATGATAGATGTTGCCAGTAACAACCAGTCTGTGAAATATCCTTTCGGCTCGGTTTATCAAATGATCGCTACACCCGACCTTAAAAATTTATATTGCGCCTGGTCATTCCACCAAAATTATGTTACACAATTGGCCGTAAATGCCGGCAATAATACCATGGCTGTTGGCGCGCAAATTGAGGTGGGTAAAAGCCCGAGGGCAATGGCGTTTAATGCCGATGCTTCAAAACTATATGTAGCTTGTTACGAGGAAAATATTGTTACAGTGATCAATGTATCCAATAATTCCATCATCACCAAAATAACCTTAGGCACTACGGAGCCGACCACCTTTGCTTTTAAGCAAGCGGCCAACAAACTCTACCTCACCTGCGAAGGCGATCATTTCGTGGCCGTAATTGACACCGTGGGGGATAAGTTGCTTTCGTTGATCCCTGTAAAAAAACGCCCATCCAACATCAAATTAAGCCCAAACGGCCAGTTTGCCTATGTGGCTAACTTCGGGGACAATAGTATTTCAGTTATCGATACAACTACTGATACCGTTACTGTAACGCTGCCTGTAGGCAACGGGGCATTGGGAATGGGCCTTAACATCGACGGCAATGTACTTTTCGTCAGCAATTATTGCGACCGCACACTATCGGTGATCGATGTAAATACAAATACCGTTTTACCGCAAACCTTATCAACCGGCAACGCCAACGGCAACCCAATTGATATTGCTGTATACACCCAGGTGGGCGACTACAGCGGCATCTATGTAGCGAAGGAGAATTTCGCGCCCCGCATTTCATGCACAAATCAGGGTAACGATAAAATGGAAATTTCCGTTTTTTCGATACAAAAACCATAGTATAAAAGAACCTAACATAAAAATGAACACTGTAATTAACCTGTAGCAGATGAATATTTTTAGAACCCTTGGAGGGGCCAGCAATGCGCCATCTCTCACCAACGACAAAGCCGTACTTGGCCAAATGAATTTTGCCTTTATTGATATGGGGCAAGGCGATTGTACCATCATAAGTGCGCCTGATAATAAAGTTTACATTATAGATTGCGGCAGCAGCGGCGGTTTAGACGATAAGATATTCGAAAAAACCAAGAAATTGGTACGGGCATGGGCGGGAAAAAACCCGGTAACTATGATTATGACCCATCCCGATAAGGATCATTACAATAAGTTTTTAGCATTGCTGGGCACCAGCAAGCCACAGGTTGATGTAGGCGCCGTTTACTTTAGCCGTGCAGTAAGCGATAAATCACCTTGGGGTAATTACAAGGAAACCGCCTTAATGCGTAATATCCGTTTCTTTGGCTCGCCATTGCTGGTGGAGGTTACGCTTAATAAAACACAACATTTTGTAAAAAAATGGCTTAGTTTATTCGACTATAAAGATGCTATTGAACAAGACATACCTGCCACCGGCCATGTTATAGCCAGCGGTGTTGCAGGCGGCAAAAACTGGAGCATCAGCATTATTGCCGGTAATGTAAAAACCACGTCCAAATCGCCTTCGACCATCAGTAACGTGGCAAGCCTGTGCACCTTAGCCAGGGTGGAAGATGACAAAATACTGCTCACCGGCGACTCCACCGTTGAAACCATGGCCTATTTGTTGGAAAATCATCCAACCCGGATAGAAAAAGTTGACATATTCCAGGTACCACATCATGGCAGCGACAGCAGTTTGCCCACTACCGCCTTTAAAAACAAAGTAAACCCTTATACGCTGCTGGTAAGCGTGGGCTTTTTAATAAACGGCTATAATTTGCCCCGCAATACGGTACTGCAATCGTGGCTTACCTGCCCTAAACTGCGCGTTATTGATAGGGTGATTGACTCATGGGTGGCTGGGGCCGATGGTTACGAGTCATATAAAGACTTGAATAAACTGCTTGAAGGAAAATGGAGCAAATATAAAGTTAACCATAATTCAAGCAGCACGTTTTTTTGGCTTGCTGATCCTGATGATGGCGTAAAAAGTGGCACCGGATTTTTCGGTTTCACCCGCGATGGTTACTTTATTTACCGCGAAGCCATAAAAAAGGATCTCTACCTAACCGGTTTGTTAGGCAGCTGGGTCGACGAATAACCAGGCCTTAACCATATTTACACTACACATTACTTTTTGACGCAAACAGAAAATGGATATAGATAAGCTAAAACAATTGATAGAGGACGCATTAAAGGGAGATGTTTTTACCCTTGATACCGCTGTGCTGTCTTCGCCTGCAATTACTGCAATTGCAAAGGATTATTTCCCCAAGGGTACCATAAACCTCACAGGGGTCCCGCCATTGTCGCCCGAACCGCAAAGCATAACCGTTAAAGGAACTGGTGTCGATATCCCGTTTAAGGATATGGCGGTGGAGGCTAAATTCTATATTGCTGATAGCGAGGCAGCGCTCACACTTACCGCTACAGGTGATGCTGCATGGACATTGGACAAATCCATCCCGGCATTTGACGATACACTGGGGGCATCTGTGCGCTTTTCGGTTACGCCAGCCCCTCCTACCCTTTTCCTGCTGTCGAACGCTGCGGACGATAAGGAAATAGGCTTAACATTTGCCGGCACGATTGATTTTTCGGCCATGACTACCGGCATCAGCGCGTTACTGGGAATTACAAACGAGCATATTGAAGGGCCTGTGGTACTAAAAACAGGCGGTACCGAATTTGAATCAATTGACTTTACCGGGCCAACCTTAGTGGATCGTGATTTGTGGATTGTAAAAAAATGTAACGTTACCTTTAATATGGGCAGCAACATACTGCCAAATCCCGAAAGCGATGAAGGTGTTCCGTTGCCTTATATCGAATTAGCGTCATACATTCCGTTTAGCGCATCCGGCACTGATTATAAGTTACCTATAGCGGTGCAGGTTATCAACCTGGAAAATTTTGTCCGTTTCACTGCTGATATGAGCGGCGCAGTAAAAGCCACGCTTGATGCCTTGAGTAGTTTGATTAACGGCACCGTCTTAGGCGGTTTATTGCCTTCAAAAAGTAGTTTTCCAATTGAAAACTTGTTGACGTTCACCGAACTGTATGTTGACTTTGACGTAAACGGCAAACAGGTGCAAGCCGTAGGTATGCAGGTTGCTAGTGTTGAGCCGTGGACCATTGTACACATCCAAAGCACTGATAAAACGTTTTATGCCAAAAATGTCAAGCTCGATTTTTGTGTTATTACACCATTTTCGGGCGCCAAGCCTTACTTAAATTTAGGTGGGGAAATTACACTTACCGATAAGGCATCACTTTATGTATCGGCCAGTGCGCCTGATTTTGAAGTACAGGGATATTTAACCGAAGATTCAGTTTTAAATATCAAAGATTTTATTGCGCAATTTGTTGGGAACCCAAGTGGCGTACCGGAAGATTTGGTGATTAATCAGTTAGGGTTCGATTTAAAATCGGGCTATTACTCTTTTGAAATTGACATTCTGGGCTATTGGCCCATCAATGGAGAAAAAAGCCTTACGCTTGCTGTGGAACAATTAGGTTTCTCGGTATTGTATACAGAGGAGGAGAAAACTGCCAATTTTTCGGGAATGCTGCGGGTTGACACGGTTGACATTACCGTTACAGCCAATTACAGCGCCAGCGAAGCCGGCAAAGGCTGGGAATTCAGCGGCTCAACCGGCGAGGGGCAACTCATTAAGATAGGAGATTTTGTTACTTACTTAACAAAAACATTTGGTGTTGGTGCGCCTCCTAAATGGATACAGGATATCAGCCTGCAGGATTTGAAAGCTACGCTGAATACGCTAAGTAAAAACTTTACGTTTTCGGTAACCGCTAACATCGAACTCGCAAAAAACACACTGCAAATTGTGGTTGATTTCGAAATGAAGGCTGTTGAGGATGGCGCGGGTTATGAAAAAATATTGGGGGGAACGCTTACCCTCAACAAAAAACATATTTTCACCCTAAAATTTACCTCCAGCCCATCAGATACTAATATATCTGCTGAGTGGGAAATTGCCAAAGAAGGTGAATATCTGCAATTTAAGGATATTGCCACCGCATTCGGTTTGGGTGACGACTTCCCTGACATTCCGGAAGGGGTTGACCTGGCCCTTAAAAAGGCAACGCTATTCTACGATTTTACCGACAAGAAACAGGCGCTGGTCTTATCGGCCGAATCGGCTAATTATGGCAAAGCTGTTTTTGTCGCCAAAAAAATTGATGACGCCTGGACTTATGTTTTTGGTATTGACGTAAAAGTAAAAGTTAATTTGGATCAACTTCCATTGGTTGGTTCAAACCTGGCATCCATTGTTGGACCTATAGGTCTTAATGGATTTAAGCTGGTAGGCACTTCCAAAGAGATTATCGACAAAAATGTACCCGGATTTAACGACCTTATAAAAGCGCATGCAGTGGAGGGCAGCCCTACCCTGCCAGATATAAAAGAAGGCATACAAAAAGGCCTATACGCAGCCATCGATCTCGACCTCGGCAATGATAATTCGTACGAAGTACAGGTAAGTACTGCAAGCAAAAAAGCTAAAGCCATTGAGTTAATGCTTACCGAAGACAAACCAGTTAAGGATGACAATACCTATTGGGTAACGCTCGAAAAAACCATCGGCCCTGTTTATTTCGAAAAGGCGGGCGTAGGCTATAAAGATGGCCGGGTTATCCTGATGCTGAATGCCTCGCTGGTGTTTACAGCGTTAAAAATAGATTTAATTGAACTTGGGGTAAGCAATCCATTAACCGAAATTAAACCAAACTTTGAGTTAAGCGGCCTCAGCATTTCGTACCAGAGCGGGCCTGTACAAATAGCCGCCGGCTTTTTAAAACGTAAGGTTGGTGAAAATATCGAATACAGCGGAACCGCTATTGTAGGTATAAAAGCGTTTAATTTATCGGCGATGGGCTCGTATGCTTCTGTGGAAGGGCATCCTTCGTTGTTCATATTTGCTATGCTTACTTCGCCGCCGCTTGGCGGACCACCGGCATTTTTTGTAACCGGTATTGCAGCGGGCTTTGGTTACAACCGGGGATTAAGATTACCGAGTATAGATACGGTTACCCAATTCCCACTGGTGTCGGGCTTTGTACCCAACCAGGACAGTCCGTTTAGCGGACCTGATCCGGGCAAGGCGCTGGGAGTTTTGATAGAGAAGGATGTTGTACCTATATCAATCGGCCAAAACTGGCTGGCAGCCGGGGTGCAGTTTACCTCGTTTGAGCTGATCCAATCGTTTGCCTTGCTGGCAGTGGCTTTTGGTACCGACCTGGAAATCGGATTGATAGGCCTTGCTACAATTTCGGTGCCGCCAAAGGTACAGCCTGCGGTAGCTTTTGCTCAATTGGCGTTAAGTGTTAAAATCCTGCCAAACGAAGGACTGGTAGCCGTTGATGCTAAATTAACACCCGCTTCGTACCTGTTATCAAAAGCCTGTTTGCTTACCGGCGGTTTTGCCTTTTATTTGTGGACAGCACCCAACGAACACGAAGGCGATTTTGTGGTAACCCTTGGCGGCTATCATCCCAACTTTGTGCCGCCCGATTATTATCCAAAAGTACCGCGACTGGGCTTTAACTGGGTAGTTAACAAGGAAGTATTGATAAAAGGCGGAATGTATTTTGCCCTTACCCCAACTTGCGTGATGGTAGGGGGATCGCTGGAAGCTACCTTTACCAGTGGCGATTTACATGCCTGGTTCACCATCGGCGCCGATTTCCTGATTGCCTGGAAACCATATTATTATACGGCTCACATGTACCTCAGCTTCGGAGTATCGTACACCTTTAGTCTCGATTTATTGTTCACTACTATCACCGAAACGATTTCTGTTAGCCTTGGGGCCGATCTGAATGTTTGGGGGCCTGAGTTCTCGGGTGTGGCACAGATACATCTTTGGATTATTTCGTTTGATATCTCTTTTGGTTCGACACCAAATACCCCGCCTGCTGCTATCAAATGGGACGATTTCAAGGAATCATTCCTTCCCCCGTCCACAAAGAAGCCGTTGCGCAAAGCGGCTGAAGTCAACGCCGATGAACCTGAAGAAACGGATACCTATTGTAAAGGGCAAGTTGCAAAGGGCCTGGTAAAGGACTTGACTAAAGAGACCGAAAACGACGCGATTGAGATGAGTTGGATAGTGAACCGGAACCTAACCACTTTGGAGACCAATACTATATTCCCGGCAAAGGATTATAAAGTGATTATCAAAGGCAAAAATGGAATAATCCCTGATGAGAACCTTGTTTATACCAACGAAGCGGCGCTAAAGGCCCGCAATAAGGAATTTGGTGTAGGATTGGTTGAGGTAGAAAATGAAGATTTTCATTCGGAACACGTCGTAACCATTGATTATCATGGCAATTTAAACCCGCTCATTAATTATGAAGTTACCGCCATTATCAGGGGTGTTCCCAAATCATTATGGCAGAAAAGAGAAACCGGGTTTGATGATAATGCTATTGTACCTAATGTGCTGGTGGGCTTTAGTATTACCCCAATTGCACCTATCCCCTCCAAGTCGGTACCAATTGATTTGGAATACTTCAAATACCGCCAGCAACCCTATTTGCCGAACATCGATCCGGCAAAACCAACATTTATTACGGGACCCGCTCAAATAGATGCGATGAACGAACTGAAAAAGACGATCAATGCAGAGCCGACAAAAACGGTGAGGGCTAATATCATAGCTTCATTGAAAAAACGGGGAGTACCGGTTAACCCGGATGTTAATGTGGAACAAATAGCAGCCAGCGCCGAAAACTTTATTTTCGCCCCACCTGTTTTAAGTTACACCTACTGGAAAAAGTCGGCGTAATCCCGTAAGGAGGTGTCAATAATTCGATAAAAGGTGGTCTGCATTCATGGCAGACCACCTTTTTCTTTTTAGACATCAGCATTTCGTCTAACAACCTGCATAGATAAGTTGTCATAAATTCAATTACGATATATCAATATCAAGTTCGTCATTCATCGAAATAAAATAAATTTAAATTCACCAATTATTCATAATTTATTGATTTTCAATACAATATAAACATGGCATAACATTAGTATTAAGCTGTTCTGTTAAATTAATTATTGTACTTCAAATTAAAACATTATGAAAAATTCGATTAAAACTTGTACCCTACTTTTAGCATTTATTGGCTTATCATTGGCTGTTAACGCCCAAACCGGCGCCACTACTGCCAGCTCCGCTACCGGTATAATATACAGCGTTGGCGTTGAAAGCGGTATTTCTTCTGGTAATTTCAACAACTCTTACAGGTGGAATATAGGTGGCTCGATACAAGCCGACATCCCTGTGGCTGATCAGTTTTATGCAACTGTTAATGCCGGCTATTTAAACTTTAACGGTAAAGATAACATTAACGGGAGCGGCTTCTCGGCACCCAATATTCGCCTGCTACCGGTTATGGCCGGTTTGAAATTTTTCCCGATAAAAGTATTCTACGTGCAGGCAGATGCGGGTGCTGGTTTTGCCCTCAACAAAACCGAAACGGGTTTCACCAAAACAGCGGCATTTCTTTATGCACCGCAAGTAGGTGTACTGCTTAACGTTGGCGGCAAAAATTACATTGATGCCGGCGTGAGATATGAAGCCACCACCAAATACGACAGCTCGGTTGAAAACAGCAAGATCAACTTCTTCGAGTTGCGGATTGCTTACGCTTTCGAAATTAGGTAACACACTCGCATCATCTCTATCAGGGGCGGCGATAGCTCCCCCTGATAATTTACTACATCCCAATCACTTAACATAAATATAATATGGAAACATTATTATTTTTCTTCACCCGGCTGATATTGCTTGGTGTTCTTTTTATCCTGGTTAAAATCACTTTTCCGCTGAAGAATGATACAGGCCCCTTTGACGAGGGTATTTATTGACCACAAGATTTTTTCAAACCGTTTATATATGTTAAACTATGCGTAGCGAAAACCCCGTTTCACAGTTTGGTCCCGTTTATCCCCAATCAACCAAGGCAATTATTATGGTCCATGGCCGGGGTTCAAGCGGCGAGGATATCTTTTATTCGTTAAACGATGAATTGCCCATTGGTAATTTTCTGACCATTGCCCCTACTGCAACACGCAATACATGGTATCCTTTTAGCTTCCTGGCTCCCCTGGATCAGAACGAGCCTTATTTAAACGACTCATTAGCCCGGCTAAAAACATTACTGGCTGAATTGCTTGTACAAGGTTATAAAGCCGAAGATATCTATTTGCTTGGTTTTTCGCAGGGGGCATGTCTTATCCTGGAGTTTGCCGCGCGTAATGCTACAAAACTTGGCGGCATATTCGCGTTGAGTGGCGGCCTTATCGGCTATAGTCTTAATACCTCCAACTACAAAGGAAACTTTGAAGGCACACCTGTTTTTTTGGGTTGCAGCGAAAATGACGCTCATATTCCGCTTTTGCGGGTTAAGGAGTCGTCGGGAATATTAAGGGATATGGGCGCATTAGTCACCGAAAAAATATACCCGGGAACAGGGCATACTATTTATGGGGACGAAATAATTACCATATCGCAGATGCTGTGATAGGCAACAAAAAATGCGAAGAAATACTAAATGATTTCTCCGCATCTCAAAATATTAAAAGCAGGTTTAAACTAATGAAAAGCCATCTTAAACCGCGTCAGATAACGATGTAAAAGTAAACTCCTTTATCCGCATAGGCGGGATCAACGCACTTTGGAACGATTCTCCACTAACTGTACGCTCCGGCCTGCCTAATGCATCCAGGTTATTAAGCATTATAACCGGGCTTTCGTTAAAGCGCATGTTTTTTATTGGGAATTTTATCTGGCCGTTTTCAATATAAAAAGTACCATCGCGCGTAAGCCCTGTATAGAGCAGCGTTTGCGGATCAACCGGGCGGATATACCACAGGCGGGTAACCAATATCCCCTTTTCGGTACCTTTTATCAAATCTTCCAAACTGGCATCTCCCCCATCCATAATAATGCTATCAGGCGACGGAATAGCCTTTACTCCTTGTTTCTGCGCCCAGTACCTGCTATAAGTAAGGTTTTTTAATACTCCTTTTTCTATCCAGCTTATTTTTTCCTGCGGACGGCCATCGCCATTCCAACTGGCGGTAGGCAAATCGGGGTTCGATGGGTCGGAATAAATATTAATTCTTTCATCAACCAATTTATCGCCCAATTTGGTTTTGCCGCCGGGCTTGCTTAAAAAGCTGCGGCCCTCATCTGCGCTGCGGGCATCTAAACCACCGTACAACTGCTCCAGCAATACAATTCCTGCGGCAGGCTCTAAAATCACGGTGTATTTTCCCGGCTCAATCGCCTTTGCTCCGGCTGACCTTGTAGCTTTCTGTGCCGCTGTTTTGGTAAACGACAGCGTATCCAGCTTACTTACCTGGTTATAGTCTTTTGTAGAATAACCAGAACCCTGGCTGTCTGCCGTACGTAACGTGATAGAGAAACTGGCATCGGTAGATCGGTTATAAGCAAAAAGACCGTGCGAATTCATCATGGATGAAAACGATGCGCTGTTTTGTAAGTAACCCGCTGCCGTTAGTTTGTTATCTTTTGCAATTTGTAAACTCTCGGCCACCTTGTCGGTACGGAATGTGGGGGTAATATCGGCAGTAGCCTGATCAAACATGTTCGAATGCGGAGCATAGGTTTGCGGACCTAAAAAGGAAACAAACTCATCATTTTCCGGCGCAAAATGGGCCAGGTCTTCTGATAGTTTAACTGCTTTTTCTATTGATGCGTCATCATATTCGTTGGTAGTAACGATACCTAATTTTTTTCCAAATGCCGATGAAATCACCATGCTGGTTTGTCCGATAAAGCCGCTGGTAGACACCGAGTTGCGTGCATACCGGATGTTTCCTGCATCGGAACCACTAAAGTTAATCTCGCACTCATCAGCTTTCGAAAAGCTAAGCGCTTTTTTCATTAATGTGCGGCAATCATCTTCGCTAAATAAAGCCATAATATCTTTAAATTTTTCGTGCTGTGTTAATTACGTTAACTCCTTTAAAATGTGCGGTTGCCGATCCGTGCGATACGGCGCTTACCTGCTCGGGCTGGCCCTTACCATCAAAAAACGATCCGCCTAAACGGTAATCGCTCTTATCGCAAACGGCTTCGCACGAATTCCAGAACTCCTGCGTGTTTGATTGATAAGCCACATCGTTTAGCATACCGGTAATTTTGCCTTCTTTTATTTCATAATAAAGCTGGCCGCTAAACTGGAAGTTGTACCGTTGCTGATCGATAGAGAACGAACTGTCGCCAACAATATAAATACCCTTCTCCACATTTTTTATCATGTCAGCCGGCGCCAAAGGAGTTGTGCCCGGTTGTAAGGAGATATTTGGCATGCGCTGAAATTGTACATCGCTCCAGCTATCGGCATAGCAGCACCCTTGGGATTCCTTTAATCCGATAATATGTGCCTGATCGCGTATGGCCTGGTAATTTACAAGTACACCATCCTTAATAATATCCCATTTTTTTGATTCAACACCTTCATCATCATAACCAACTGCCCCTAATGAGCCAGGTTGAATTTTATCGGCCACAATATTTACATGCTTGCTGCCAAAATTAAAATTGCCCGATTTCCATTTATCCAGGGTTAAAAAGCTTGTACCGGCAAAGTTGGCTTCGTAGCCCAAAACCCGGTCCAACTCTGACGGGTGTCCTACCGACTCGTGTATAGTTAACCACAAATGACTTGGATCAAGCACTAAATCGTATTTACCGGCTTCAACCGATTTTGCAGCCAGCTTTTCAGCTGCCTGTGGTGCGGCAGCCTTAGCGTCTTCCAGCATATCATAGCTGTCACGATATAAGGTGGTTACGCCTTTTATTTTATCAGCTTCTTTTGGTATGAGGTACTCATAACCCATCCCGCGGGGGGCGCTTAACGATTGCCGGGTTTCAAATTTCCCTGATTTTTGGTCAATTTTTGTAACCTGGAACAGCGGCCAAATACGGTGTATGTCCTGGTCAATGTACGACCCATCGGTTGATGCAAAATACTTTTGCTCGTTCACCAAAAAGATAATGGAGTTTACGTAGTTGGCGCCGCCTTTTAATGCCGCATCATTTACAGATAGCAGCAGGTCGGTTTTGTCTTTCACCGGCACATCAAAGCCGTTGGTTACAATAGGTGTTTTCCAGCTAACTTCACCATAGCCTTTTTGTGGCACTAAAATTACCGGCTCAGTTTGGATTCGGGCATTTTCTTTCGCTATAGCTACAGCCATATACGTTGCTTTGGCGATGCTGTCGTTATCCAGTTTATCAGTAGCGGCAAACCCCCAGCAACCATTGGCGATCACACGGATACCCATACCGTACGATTCGGTATCCACAATGTTTTCCACTTTGGTTTCGCGGGTAACTACATACTGGTTTAGATAACGCCCTATCCGCACGTCGGTGTAGGTAGCGCCTTTTGACCGCGCCGCATTCAAAGCCACATCGGCCATCTGTTTCTTCATGGCCACGTCAACGCTCCGCATGGCATTCCCCTGTATCAAAGGCGAACCCAAAACGGGCACCCGGCTTAGCATAGCTGCGCTAAAGCCCATGCCGGTTAAATAAAGGAAATTTTTTCTTTTCAAAACGATTCGGTGTTAGTTTTTTAAATATGTTTCTATAACGGGTGATGTGGGCAGGGTAACAAAAAATGCCTGGTACCTGAAAATTCCAATTTTAACACAGAGAAACAGAGATTGCACAGAGGACGCTGAGTTTTATAAGAATCCGCTATTCATTATTTCTTTTATCTGTGTATGTGTTGTGCCTCCTCTGTTTCTCCGTGTTTAAATTCCCGAGACAAGACATTGCACAGCCCTAAATATACTCTTTTTATGAATTGAGCGCATATAAAATAATATTTACGCCAAATTTTGTATTGTCTTCGGCCAAAAACCGCTTATTTCTAAAATCATAGTCCCATTCGCAGCCATAGTCCTTATTGCTGTATAATACGCCTATGCGGCCGTCAACTTCAATAGCTTTTAAATAATCATGCACCAAATCGTCGCCCCAGCCATTCAGCTCAAAGCCGGTTGTTGGCGGCCCCTTATCAAAACTAAAAAAAGAGTGATACAGCTTATGATTGTTCGGTATCTTTTTTAACACAACCGGGCCAAAAATTGCAGCCATCTCTGCTTCAAACGATTTGGCAAAAAGCCCGTCGATATCGTGATTGCAATCATCTGCAAAAACAAAACCGCCGTTTTCTACGTACTTTTTAAAATTGGCCTTTTCCACAGCGTCGAACTGTACCAGTTTATGCCCGCTAATGTAAAAGAACGGGTACGAAAATATATCAGCGCTGCTAAGCGGAATTACCTTTTCGTGCACATCAATTGGTATGGTAGTATATTCCAGCAGCGAGTTCAATAAATTGGAGGGCATTCGCTGATCTGTATCCCAATCGCCTGAATGATAACTGAACCTGGCAAATGTAAATTTCGAAACCGCTTTCATACCCGCCTAAAATATGAAAAACTCATAACAAAAGCCCTTATTTGTTTAACAGTTTTGTAAAAAAACAGCTACCTGATTACTGCGATGAAATTAACAGATTGTTTTGGGTTTACAAATCACCCTTTAGGTGGGATTTTTGAAGCAATACGGATAAATTAGGCATTTGCGAATTGTGAAATAACACTAATTTCACGAATAGCTCGAATTTCACGAATTAAATATTCTTTTTGAAAATTCGTGAGATTCGTGTTTAATCACACTATCAAATATCTCTGCAATTTATGGCGTAACCGGACTAACCGGCTTAACTGCCATAACGCTATCCACCACAAATTCGCTTACGCCGCGCCATGGCAATGTGTGCAGGTATTCTTTGTAGTGAAGTTCAAGATAAGCCCCTGCATTTTTATTCAGAATATCAGCCACCCTTTGGTCGGTTACCGAAAACATAAACTCGTTTGATTGTATAGCGCCCGCTCCCTGTACCGGCGCTTTAAAGCCTGTTTGAATGAGTTTTCCCTCGTAGGTTTTAAACATATAGCCTTTATGCACAAAATAGTTCATAGTGCCAGCCTTGGTGCCATCGCCAAAAACAAAGTAATAACGATAATAAACGGTTCCTGCCAATACGAGCAATACAACTACTACAATTATGGCAATTACTTTTTTCATGACAAGTATGTTTTTTATATTGACAAATATAATAATTGTAGGTTGCGTTTCGTGAGAATCCGTTAAATTCTATAAACTGTCAATCGCTTCAGCCAGTGCCCTGTCTTTTGCGGTAACTACGTCACCTTTGCTGTGGGTGTATAACCAAATTTCTACTTTATTATACGTATTTGTCCAGGTGGGATGATGGTCGTGCTTTTCGGCCAGCAGTGCCACCCGCGTCATAAATGCAAACGCCGCTGAAAAATTTTTGAATTCAAAGGATTTGTATAATTTGTTGTTTGTTTCGTTCCACATAATTTTAGCTATTTAGACTTTAAAGAATCTGCCTGCAAATAATTCATAAAATTAGTCCGGTTAATACGATAGGCTGAATCTATTTTAGTACCAACCGTATAAAAATTGATGTATTTAGTGAGTGTCGCGGCGGTTTTATCGGTTTTCACTTTATTGATTAGCCCCGAGAAGTTAGCTGCGTTAATTTTACCTGATAAAAGATCAGTGGTCACTAAGGTATTTGCCCAGTTTATATTAACGTCATTATTACCAACCGGAACGGCAGCAAGGTTCAAATAATGATTGGTTTCGGAAATTACATCGCCGGTAACGCCGTTAAATGCTGTTACTTCAAACGAGGGGTTATTGCCATGATTATCGCATATCGACGGCACAATACGCATA
>Ga0206947_1122_pt1 | contig 21351 bp, 8 predicted proteins | sample Alteio_BWOrgHeat_3_FD_153239 | JGI IMG/M metagenome (GOLD analysis project Ga0206947, IMG submission 153239) | Enriched cells from forest soil in Barre Woods Harvard Forest LTER site, Petersham, Massachusetts, United States -... | ecosystem: Environmental > Terrestrial > Soil > Temperate forest > O...
GCTGTTGTTAAATATGCGGCAAACAGCCAGGGCGGTTCAGCGGGCACAAATTTATATGATAACTTAAAGTCGGCACCAGGGTACGCCTATCCAACCGGGCTTGCGGTAGCACCCAATGGCGATGTGTACGTTGGCGATGCTTTCAGCAATACTCCTTCTGTTACCGATGGCGGGCATGTATATAAATTGAAGGCATCAGCTTCGTACGCTGTAAGTACTATTTCGAGCGGCCGCTACGCTACCGCGCTTGCATTTGATGCATCCGGAAACCTTTTCAGCTCGGAAAATGGAGGCTCGGGCTATAAATTAATGGAATACGCAGCAGGCGGCGTTTCTGGTACAAGTGTGTTTTTTCCTATGCACAGCAATGGCATTTACTACCCATGGGGCATAGCAGTGGTTAACGCTGATAATGTTTTTGCTATTGATGGTGATGACGGTACGCTGGGCGGCGCTGTCATGAAATTGATATCCAACAATTCAACATTAAGTAACCTTGTTCCAAGCGTTGGTACTTTAGACCAGCCATTTAACCCAGCTATAACAAATTACAAAGTGAATGTGGGGAGTGCTGTTAATACTATAAAGTTAACTCCTACTGCTCCGGATGCACTGGAAACCATAATGGTAAACGGTACCGCCGTTGCTTCGGGTTCGGCATCGGGAAGTATTGCGTTATCGTTTGGATTTAATACTATCAATACGGTGGTTACTGCTCCTGATGGGGTAACCACAACAACGTATACGGTAATAGTAAACCGCTTGTCAAATAACGCTAATCTTTCAAGTCTCACGTTCGATCAAGGGACGATAACCCCGGTTTTTAGTCCTTCTACAACATCTTATACAGTAACAGTACCCAACGATGTTTCGGGCGCGACGGTTACCCCCACATTAGCAGACCCTAACGCGACAATACAAGTAAATGGTGTAGCAGTTGCATCGGGGACAGCTTCGGGCAATTTACCGCTCGTAGTAGGTACTAATAACATTGTTACTACTGTAACCGCGCAGGATGGCACTACAACTAAAAGTTATACTATTGTGGTAACACGGCAAGGTTCATCAAACGCTAATCTGAATAATCTTGTTCTCAGTGGCGGCGCTGTATTAACCCCGAGCTTCTTATATGCAACTACCAGCTATACTGCATCAGTAACTAATGCTACCACATCAATTACTGTTACACCCACAGCGGCTGATGTAACCGCAACTATTAAAGTTAACGGCACAACCGTTGCATCGGGCACGGCATCCGGAAGCATACCTTTGGTTGTAGGTAATAACGTTATTAAAACTGTAGTTACTGCGCAGGACGGAACCACTATAAAAACCTATACCGTTACCGTACTTCGCCCGTCAAATAATACATATCTTTCAAATTTTACGGTTAGCAGCGGTACTTTACGCCCTGTTTTCGTAATGACTACCGCCACCTACACCGATACGGTAACCAATGCTACAACATCAATCACTGTAACGCCTACAGTCAACAACCCGGGAGCATCTGTTACAGTTAACGGTGCCGCCGTCGTTTCGGGTACCGCTTCGGGCGCTATTCCGCTAGTGGTAGGCAACAATACTATTACAACGGTTGTAACCGCGCAGGATGGGGTTAGCCATAAAACTTATACGCTTACGGTATTACGGCCATCAAACAATGCCTATCTTACAAACCTAACCATCAGCAACGGTACTTTAACTCCTGTATTTTCAATAAGCAACGGATCATACGCGGATACAGTAAGTAACGCAACAACATCAGTTACAGTAACGCCTACACTCAATAATCCTAATTCAACTATAACCATAAACGGTGTGGCTGCAACTTCTGGCGTGCCATCCGCGGCTATTTCGTTAAATCAGGGCAATAATGTTATTAACGTGGTGGTAACTGCTCAGGACGGAGTAACTACAAAAACCTACGCCATAACGGTAAATCGCATTTCAAATAATGCTTACTTAGCAAATTTAACGCTTAGTAGCGGCACACTGACACCTGCGTTTTTATTAACTACCAACAGTTATACTGCGGGAGTGAGCAATGCAACTACGTCAATTACGCTTACACCAACTACTAATAACCCTAATGCTACTGTAAAAGTAAACGGCCTTACGGTAGTATCGGGCAGTGCCTCGGCGCCAATTTCGTTGGTAGTAGGGCCAAATACCATTACCACTGTTGTAACCGCGCAGGATGGAACAACCACAAAAACCTATACCGTTGTGGTAACACGGTTTTCGAACAATGCCTATCTTTCAAACCTGGCAATCAGCAGCGGTAATTTAACGCCTGCGTTTGCTATGAATACCAACAGTTACACTGCATCGGTTACAGCAGCATCAATTACAGTAACTCCTACGCTCAATAATAACAATAGTTCGGTAACCGTGAACGGTACAACGGTAGCATCGGGCACCCCATCGGGTGCTATTGCTTTAAATATTGGGAGTAATGTTATTACAACAGTTGTAACAGCCCAGGACGGTACCACCCATAAAACGTATACAATAACCATAAACCGGCTGGTAGCACCGCTGGTTTATACTACGCCAAATGTTTACACCCCGGGTACCACTATAATGCCGCTTGCTCCAGCCAGTCCTACCGGGGTTGCCGCTCCTAACTACGGCACGCCTTTCACTATAGCAACGGGTTTTCAGGCACCAGGATCATTAGCTGTTGATGCTATGGGCAATGTATACGTGCCCGATACTTATAATAATGTAATTGAAAAAATACCTGCCGGTGGCGGTGCAATGACGGTAGTGGGAACGGGTTTAAATCACCCGGCTGCTGTGGCTGTTGATGCAGCTGGCAACTTGTTTGTTGCCGATAATGGCAGCAACTCTGTAATCAAAATCCCGATTGCGGGCGGCCCTAATATTGTTCTGCTTTCAACAGGCTTAGATTTGCCTTACGGGATAGCAGTTGATACTCACGGAAACGTATTTGTGGCTGATACTTACGACAATCAGGTAAAAATGATTCCCGCAGGTACAACCAATGTAGTTGTGCTGAGTTCAGCTTTTAACCATCCAACCAGTTTGGCATGTGATGCTTTGGGCAATATATACGTTTGCGACAGCGCCAATAATGCGATAGATGTGATCCCAGCCGGCGGTGGGGCTCCTGTTACGGTAGCGTCCGGCTTAAACGTTCCGTGGGCCATTGCTCTTGACGGCGCCGGTAATTTGTATGTAACCAACCTGGGTGATAATACCCTGGTAAGGATACCAAAGGATACCGGCATCCCGGCTGTTTTGAGTTCGGCTTTTCTTCACCCATTGGGCGTAGCTGTGGATGGTAAAGGAAATATAATTGTTGCCAATACCTACAATAACACTGTTATGCAAATGACACCTGTCGGTGGCTACTATGTGAATGCTTTGCCGGCTGGGTTAAGCTTTTCAAATGCTACAGGCACTTTCTCGGGTACGCCATTGGCAAGCAGCCCTGCTACCAATTATACGGTTACCGCCTATAATGCAGATGTTTCCACTTCGGGGGTTGTAAATATCCAGGTGCTGCAAAGCGCCGATCTGGCAGGCCTGTCGCTGAGCAGCGGAGTGTTAAGCCCGGCTTTTGCACCCGCTACAACGGGCTACCTGGCAACCGTAACTAATGCCACTGCTTCGATTACTGTAACGCCCGTAACTGCCGATGCTAATTCTACTGTAAAAGTTAACGGTACCACGGTGGTGTCGGGGACGCCATCGGCAAATATTGCGTTAGTTGTAGGTAACAATATCATCACTACGGTAGTTACTGCTGCTGATGGTACTACAACCAAAACCTATACAGTTACGGTAACCCGGCCGTCAAACAATGCCTATCTTTCGCACCTTACTATCAGTAGTGGTACGTTAAGTCCGGCGTTTGTAAGTACAACGGCTGCTTATACCGATGCGGTAGCTAATTCTGTAACATCAGTTACAGTAACGCCAACGGTCAATAATCCTAACAGCACCGTGAAGGTTAATGGCAACACGGTACCTTCCGGCACTGCGTCGGCATCTATCCTTTTAGCGGTGGGTTCAAATACCATCACATTGGTGGTAACTGCGCAGGATGGTGTAACACATAAAACGTATACCATTACGGTCACAAGGGCATCTGGCGGCGCTAACAGTCTCTATTTACCGGGCAGTGGTGGCGAAACACCTTTAGTAACCTCGGTAGGTGAAAAGGTTGAGGCTAATAATATCCTGTCGCCCAATGGCGATGGTGTGAATGATATTTGGGTGGTGAAAAATATCGCCTTCTATCCCAATAATACCGTAACCGTTTATGACCGTACCGGCAGGATTGTATTTACTAAAAAAGGCTACGCAAATGACTGGGCCGGCACCTATCGCGGTTCGGTGCTGAACGAGGGTACCTATTATTACAGCGTAGATTTGGGTAACGGAACCATTAACAAGGGATTTATAACAGTGGTTAATCATTAGTCATTCGGGTGAGTGGAAATCGCGACCTGACTTTGGACTTTGATTTTTATAGCCTGAAGGCAAAAAGGCAAGCTCGTTGTTAAAGGCAACGAGCTTGTTGTTGTTAATGCCTTATATGCCATTAGTATGAATTAAATGATTGAATTACAAGTAATTGTTTTTTTTTTTTGATTTTGATAATCCTGCAGCTTGTTTCAACCAATGACCCATGATCAAATATCTGCTTACTCTTTTGTTGATTGCGCCCCTTAATTTGATTGCCCAGCAATTTACCCCAAACCCCGACTGGCGTTTTGAAAATTTTAATACACAAAATCATTTTATTGGCCGTGGGGTAAACGATATAACCATGGATAAACATGGCTATATCTGGACAGGCAGCGATGGCGTGCAAAGGTTTGATGGCTATAAGACGGTTGAATTTAATAGTTTCGACCAGTCGAAGGGGGGACTAAGAGGTAATTATACCAGCGTAATTGCCGACAGCAGCGGCCGCATTTGGGTTTGTTCGCAGGGTTTGTGTCGTTACGATGATGCATCGGGAAAGTTTATCTATCTTAATACCGATCCGAAAAACAGAATCAGCAGTGTAGACTCTTTTTGCCTGCAGGGTAATAATTTATGGTTTGTATGCGATTTTGGTTTGGCCAGGCTCGACCTTAAATCGCTGAAAGTGACGTACACTTCACTTACCGGTATTACCGACCCATTGGTTACCTATGCAATTAATGATAGCACCATGCTTATTTCGAGCCGCGAAAAGGTGTACACTTATAATATTAAAAATAATACGCATACAACACGCACCCTAACCTATAACCATTCGCTTGTTAAAATATTTTCCATCCTGAAAACCGGAGATCAAATTTTTTTTGGGGACCAATTACGGTTTGTTTTCTTACAATAATTTAAAAGACATAAAACTAATAAGTAATGAGGTAAAAGATGTTGCGATAAATGATTTGACCTATCTTCCTCAGGATAAAGAAAAAAAATATCTTTTCATAGCCACCGAGGGGCGGGGAATAATAGTATATAACACGCTGCTAAACCGGACGGAGTTTTCCTTCATACATGATGAGAATAACCCGTATAGTATCCCCCATAACGTAATTACAAAACTGTATTTGGATAAAAAAGAAAGACTTTGGTTAAGTACTGGTTTTGGTATCAGTATGCTCGATATGGTTAAGCAACAATTGAAAATGAGGGTTTTAACAAAAAACAGTGGTGTTGAGCTGGGTGTAAACAAAATTGCGAGAGATAAATATGATAGCACAAAGGTTTGGATGTCGAGCTATAACAAAGGGATGATTTGCGTTAACTGGAAAACCAAGAAAATTGAAAAAGCCTTCAAGATAAATGCCGAAACAAGTAATTTTTATGACTTTACTCAAGTATCGAGAAATAAGTGGCTCATTGTATCGCAAAAAAAAATAATAGAGTGGGACGAGCATTTGGGTATATTGACGGCAACGCCATTACCCTTGCCGGATAGCCTGGCTCTTGTTTGTAATATGCGCGCAATAATTATGGCTGGACCCAATACCTATTTTATAACAACCAATAAAGGACTGTTTAAATATAATTTACTTAGCCGAAAAGTTGATATTGTTTCGAAAAACGACATGCTCGACAAATCAGAAGACCGGCTTAAATACATATTGCTCGACGGGTTTTATGACAAGGGAGTAATTTGGGCAGCATCGCGAAACGGCCTGTTTAGCTACAATACTTTAACCAAACAGGTGGCTTCTTACAGCGGCGCCAAGGGGCGGGGCGATTATTTTTTCTTTGATATTACCAAAGCCGGCGATAATCAAATAGTTTGTGCCTCCGGCGCTGGCATTGCTATTTTTAACAGGGATACCAAAAAGTTTAAGATTGTAAATTCAATAGCTGGTTTATATAAGCCAGCTTGCGAAAGCGTGATCAATATAAATAACACAATTTGGATAGGGTCGGAAGTTGGTATATTGAATTACAATCTAAGCGCTGATATATCTGAAAGGGCTGAGCATGAAACGGCGATGATGCAGATTTACCCAAGTTCGCCGTTTACGCATATTGGCAACGATATTGTTTTTGGTTTCGGAAGCGGCTATGCTTATTTTACGCAGGATTTGAGAAACAATTCGGTCCCCTCTACTCCGGTGATCGAGGATATTGAAGTAAATAATCAACCGGTTTTATTGCCTGCCGCTGGGCAAAAAAAAGCCGGAAAATTGATTTTTAATCATTCAAGTAACTCTATAAATATAGCCTTTACATCCTTCTTATATTCAGATCCCGATCATATCAATTTCCGCTACCGTCTTAAAGGAGCCGACCAACGCTGGCAATATGTTAATGAACTACGCAGCGCTAATTATGCCCAGTTGCCGCCTGGCGATTATACTTTTTTACGTTCAATGCGGCAATAAAAACGGGATATGGAATAATCAGCTAGCTTCTTTTAATTTTATCATCACACCGCCTTATTGGGAACGCTGGTGGTTCCGTTCCATGATAATTTTAGCAGCTGCATTTTTTTTGTACCGTTTATATAACTATAGGATAGAACACATCCTGGCCATTGAACGAATAAGAGAACGCATTGCATCTGACTTTCATGACGATATAGGATCGGCGCTAAGCAGCATTTCTATTTTTAGCGAAGTTGCAGATAAGCAATTAGAACAAAATGCATCGCCCGAGCAAACAAGGGAGATCGTGAGCCATATTTCTTTTCATTCGCGCGCTATGCTCGAGGCTATGGATGATATTATATGGGCCGTAAATCCGCAAAACGATCATTTCAATGATTTGGCCGTGCGTATGCGCGAATTTGCAATTCCATTGCTTGAAGCCAGGAATATTCACTTTGATATTGATATACAGGAAGATGTGCTGAATACCCGTATAAATATGGAGGCCCGGAAAAATATATTTATGATATTTAAGGAGTGCATCAATAACATATTAAAACATGCCGGCTGTGAGGCCATGAAGGTTACTATCAATAAGTTAAATAATCAGCTGGAATTGATTATTACCGATAACGGAAAGGGCTTTGATGTAAACGCGCCACATAGCCGCAACGGCCTTAAAAATATGCAACGGCGCGCTGCCGAAATTAAAGGTAAAATACAGGTAATATCGCAGCCCGGTAATGGCACTGTTACGAAATTACGGGTTAATATCATATAGATATATTATTGGTTAAGCCGCCGGGGGAAGGTATATTTACATACTAATAAATCACAATTGGATATCCGCGTCTCAGTATTTGATGATAACAGCGCTCTGCGCGACAGCTTATATTACCTTATTTCGGGAACAGCAGGTTTTTCGATAGCGGGTATATACCCGGATTGCAAACATGTACTTGATAATCTGCGACGACATACTACGGATGTTATCCTGATGGATATTGATATGCCCGGCCTTAACGGCATTGATGCTACCGCCTTGATAAAAAGCCACTTTCCGGGCATAAACGTACTGATATTGACGGCTTACGACGATAGTACCAAAATTTTTGATGCGCTGCAATCGGGCGCCACTGGTTATTTGCTCAAAAAAACCACGCCTGCAAAAATTATGGAAGCCATAACTGAGGTAAACCAGGGCGGCGCACCCATGAATGCCAGCATTGCCCGCAAAGTGCTTGAGTTTTTTAGCGAAAAGAAAAACATTACCGAAAACGGCTATGATTTGTCGGCACGCGAGAAAGATGTACTTAGCTGCCTGGTAAAAGGCGATAGTTATAAAATGATTGCCAGCAACTGCTTTATAAGTATGGGTACCGTTTGCACACATATCAGCAATATTTACAAAAAACTTCATGTTAACTCCAAGTCAGAGGCGGTTGCAAAAGCCATCCGCGAGCGGCTAATAAACGACCAGGGCTAAACTTTGCCTTCTTTGAATATCATACATTTATGTGATTGATTCATAGATGGATATTCTTCACCTTCACAGCTTTATTACACAACATCCATTTAGCACTTTTATAAATCATAAACCAATACACAAATACTTACCATAGTATAATGAAAAAATTTTTACGTTCATCAAAAAAAACCGTAAGCGGAGCCGCATTTATTGGCAAGCTAATGCCGGCTGTATTTGTGGCCCTGTTTTGTTTTATTAGTGGCTTGCAGGCCGGTGTTACTCCCGTTGTTAAACGCAGCGGTAATGGTGAGGCTGTTCGAAAAAAAACTCCTGCAAAACAAGGATCAAATCAGTTTTCGGCACCCACTATCAGCTACGGATTTCCACAAAGTGATGTTATTGGCAATGCCATCACTACCATCACACCAACCAGCAGTGGCGTGGGTGCTTTTGGTTATACCAATGCCCCGGTTGCCATCGGTGCAGGCTTCAATCAGCCAACAGCAACAGCTATTGATAAGGCAGGGAGTATTTATGTTGCCGATTATAATAACAATTTGATAAAAAAAATGCCTGCCGGCGGTGGCTCTTCTTTAACCATCAGCACCGGCTTTATAAAACCTATAGGTATTGCAATTGATACTGCCGGCAACTTATTTATAACGGCAAACGGCAGTTCGCTTGTATATGAAATTGCCAAAGGAACCAGCAACGTAACAACGGTAGGGTCGGGTTTTGACAGCCCGTTGGGTTTGGCTACCGATGTTGCGGGCAATGTGTATGTTGCCGACCATGTAAATAGCTTAATATATAAAATTCCGGTGGGCGGTGGTGCACCGGTGACGATAGGGACCGGCTTTTACAACCCTTATGCGGTGGCGGTGGATAAGGCTGGCAACGTGTACGTAGCTGATTATAATAATAGTGCGATAAAGAAAATTGCCGCCGTTGGCGGGGCTACTACCGTTGTTGTTTCGGGCCTTAACGGCCCTACGGGTGTAGCGGTTGATGATATGGGCAATATTTTTATTGCAGATAATGGCAACAACGCAGTGGAAATGTTACCGGTTGGAGGCTCACTGACTACAATAGGCTCGGGTTTTACTACCCCGTACGGAGTATCGGTTGACAGGCTCGGACGGGTATATGTGGCCGATTATGGTAATAGCGCCATAAAGGAAATAGCACCAACCGGCGGATTTTTCATCTCGCCCGCATTGCCGGCAGGTTTAAGTTTTGATAATGCTACCGGTGTAATAAGTGGCACGCCAACAGTATTAAGTCCCACTACAAATTATGGTATCATCGCTTATAACAGCGATGGAAGCACCTCTGCCACACAAACTATTGCTGTTTACCCACTCGCAATTGGTTACCCAGGATCGCCGCCGGCATACACCTATAACGTAGGGGTGGCTATTAGTGCCTTATCTCCAACAAGCGTTGGCGTGGCGGCTCCGGCATACAGCAATGCGCTTGTAGCTAAAACCACTGGTTTAGGTGCAATACGAGCGGTGGCAACCGACATGGCCGGCAATATTTATGTGGCTGATTTTTCGGATAGTAAGGTGTGGAAAATTCCCGCCGGCGGAAGCAGTGCGGTTGCTATCGGGACAGGTTTTAGCGGACCGGACGGGGTAGCGGTTGATGCCCTCGGCAACGTATATGTATCTGACTATTACAACAACGCAATCAAGAAAATTGCCATCAATGGTGGCGCAACAACAAATATTTGGACTGTAGGCAATCCATACGGTGTAGCGGTTGACGGGGCCGGTAATGTTTACGCAACAGATTATAATGCGCATTTGGTGAGGAAACTGCCTGCAGATGGCAGCGCTGCAACAACTGTAGGTACTGGATTTACCAACCCGGCCGGTGTTGCGGCCGATGTTGCAGGTAATATTTACGTAGCCGATTTTACAACCAGTTTGATAACCGAAATTCCGGTTGGTGGTGGTGCGCAAGTTACATTAGGGTCGGGCTTTTTGAATCCTTACGGCGTTACGGTAGATCTGTTTGGGAATGTCTTTGTTGCCGATTACGGGCATACAGCCTTAAAAAAGATACCGGTTGGCGGTGGCGCACCGGTTACATTGTTCAATACCTTTTCCACAATCACAGGTTCGGCCATAGGCCCGGACGGAATAGTATACATTGCTGATTACGACAACAGCACACTTAACCAAATTAAACCTATTGGAGGATATTATATTAATGCACTGCCTGCAGGCTTAAATTTCAACAATGCTACCGGTGTTTTTACAGGAACGCCAACCGTAGTAAGCCCTGCAACAAATTATGTTGTTACCGCTTATAATAGCCTGGGCAGCAACAATACATCAGTTAACATTAAGGTTAACACGCTTACCATAAATTACCCCGCCAGTCCGGTAACCCTGCTTGCAGGAATGGGCATGGCCCCGATTACACCAACCAGTGTGTCGGTAGCGGCTCCCGGTTATGGTACGCCTGTTACCTTTGGCTCCGGCATTAGCGGCCCGCGCAATATTGCAACAGATGCGGCCGGTAACGTGTATGTAACCGACTATGTAAATAGTGTAGTAAAGAAGTTTCCGGTTGGAGGCGGCGCGGCTGTAACTATTGGCTCAGGGTTTTTAACGCCCACAGGTATTGCCGTGGATGCGGGAGGCAACGTTTACGTGGCTGATTACGGGCATAACCTGGTGAAAAAGATCCCTTTTGGAAGCAATACGCCTGTTACCATTGGATCTGGGTTTAACCAGCCAATGGGCATTGCCGTTGAGGCGTCGGGCAATGTGTTGGTGGCTGACAAAGGCAGCGGTTATTTAAAGAGAATTATCATCAGCACAAATACCACAGCAAATTTAGCTTCCAATTACAATGCACCCCTTTGTGTGGCGCTTGATGGCGTTGGCAATATATACATGGGTACGGTGGGCACCGCGCAGATAAAGATGCTACCGGTAACCGGAGGGACTTTAGTTTCATTAGGTTCGGGTTTTAATAACGTATATGGGCTGGCCGTAGATGCAGCGGGCAATGTTTATGTATGTGACCAAACGAGTAATTCGGTAAAGGAAATACCTGCCGGTAATGGCGCAGTAGTTACTTTAAGCAGCGCTTTTAACCAGCCTACCGGGGTAGCCATTGATGGTGCGGGCAATTTGTACGTAGCCGATTATTTGAATGCTGCTATTAAGAAAATGCAACCAACAGGCGGCTATTTCGCTAACAAACTGCCTTTGGGTTTAACCATCAATACTGCAACCGGGGTTATCAACGGGGTTCCAATAACGGTAAGTCTTCCAACTAATTATACGGTTACTGCTTATAATAGTATGGGAAACAATACCGCAACGGTTAATATTTACGTGATACATCCTACTTCGCCGGCTATAACTTACAGTGGCCCGCAAATACTTTCTGTTAATAACCCGATGACGCCGTTGATTCCGGCAAATTCGGCAAGCACGGTACCAAATTTTAAATACAGTTCTATCACCAATGTTTTATCCAATGCACTTAACAAGCCAAATTCCATTGCTGTAGATGCAGCCGGTAATATATATGTTTCAAACTCGGGCAGCAGCGCGGTTCAAAAAATTCAGCCCGGTGGCGGGGCGCCGGTGTATGTAGCCAGCGGATTTATAAACCCGGCTGGTGTAGCTGTTGATGCTGCCGGAAATGTGTACGTAGGCGATTATTCAAATAACGCCGTAAAAAAGGTTCCGGTAGGTGGCGGTGCACCTGTAGCCATAGGCGGCGGTTTTAACGGCCCCACCGGCGTAGCGGTTGATGCAGCCGGCAATGTTTATGTGGCCGATTTTAATAACAGTGCGGTAAAAGAAATTCTGGCTTCCAATGGCTCTACCATTACTTTGGGTTCGGGTTTCAATCATCCCAACGCAGTGGCGGTTGACGCGGCCGGTAACGTGTATGTTGCCGACGCGTTTAATGGGGCTGTTAAAAAAATTCCTGCGGGCAATGGCACAGTGGCAACTATTGCCACAGGTTTACTTGGTCCGTATGGAATAGCGGTGGATCCGGTTGGCGATATTTTTGTGGCCGAACGCGATAATAACGCCATACGCGAATATCCCGCAGGCGGCGGTGCAAGCTTTTTTGTAGGCTCTGGTTTCAATTCTCCGTATGGCGTAGCCCTTGATGCCAATGGCAATTTATACGTAGCCGATTATTTTGATAACGCCGCGACGGAAGTAAAAATTGTAGGCGGCTTTTATTTACATTCTGCTTTACCTGTGGGTTTAAGTATGGATAGTAATAATGGCACTATCAGCGGAACACCAACTGCTGTAAGCCCTGCAACCAACTATACCGTTACCGCTTATAATGAAGGCGGCAACAGTACAACAATGGTAAATGTAAAGGTGAACCTGCTGCCGCTACCAGTTATTAGTTATAACACCCCCAAATCGTATGTTATAAATACGGCTATCGCGCCACTAACGCCTGCAAGCACCGGTGGCCCTATAGCTTCGCCTGCATATAATAGTACCCCGGTTGCTGTTGGCTCGGGCTTTTCGCTCCCAACTGACGTGGCTGTTGATAAAGCCGGAAATATTTATGTTGCCGACCGAAGTAATAATGTTGTTAAAAAGATGCCTGCAGGCGGCGGAACGCCTGTGATAATCGGTACTGGTTTTAGCTCCCCGGCAGGTGTAGTTGTTGATTCATTGGGCAACGTATTTGTGAGCGATGAAGGCAATAACGTAGTGAAAAAGATACCTTTTGGCGGTGGTGCAACTACAACAATAGCTACCGGTTTTAACGCACCCTTTGGTTTGGCGGTTGATACCGCGGGAAACGTTTATGTAGCCGATGAAGGTAATAGCGTGGTGAAAAAGATACCTTTTGATGGGAGTCCGGTAACAACCGTAGGGTCGGGTTTTAACACGCCACTCGGTGTAGCGCTTGATGCAGCCGGCAATATTTACGTTGCCGACGAAGGGAATAATGCCATTAAAATGATACCGGTTGGCGGAGGTTCAATTGTCACGCTTGGTTCGGGCTTTAACCAGCCAACGGGAGTTAAAGTTGATGCCCTGGGAAATATTTTTGTGGCCGATTTTCAGAACAGTGCAGTAAAGGAAATTTTAGCAGGAACCAATACCATTATTTCCATAGGATCGGGTTATAACAGGCCATTTGGGGTGGCCGTTGACCCGGCCGGTATATTGTACGTTGCCGATTATTTGAGCAGTTCGGTTAAACAAATTATGCCTGTGGGCGGCTTTTATTTGAACAAAACCTTACCAGCCGGGCTTGCGCTAAACAGTAGTACCGGCGTCATATCAGGTACACCAACGGTAGCAAGCCCTGCTTACAATTATGTAATAACTGCTTACAATGTGAGTGGGAGCGGAGTTGGTAATGTTTTTATGAATGTATTACCTATATCAAATAATGCAAACTTATCGGCCTTGTCATTAAGTGCAGGCACGTTAGCACCGGCATTTGCGGCAGCAACTACAACCTACACTGCATCGGTAACCAACGCCACTGCATCGGTTACCATAACACCGACTGCAGCTGATGCCGGTGCCACCGTGAAGGTAAATGGTACTACAGTTGCGTCGGGCGCTGCGTCGGCCAGCTTGCCTCTGGTGGTGGGAAACAACGTAATTACTACCATCGTAACATCATCAGACGGAACAACAACCAAAACTTATAAGGTTACCGTAACGCGTCCGTCAAATAACGCCTATCTATCAAACCTGGTGCTTAGCAGCGGTACTTTAACACCGTTGTTTACAGCAAGCAATGGCAATTATATTGATACCGTTAGTAATGCCACAGCCTCGGTTACATTAACGCCTACACTTAATAACCCCAATGGTTTGGTAAAGATTAACGGCACTACGGTAGCTTCTGGTACTGCTTCGGCGGCTATTCCGCTGATTGTGGGTACTAATACAATCACTGCCGTAGTAACCGCCCAGGACGGTATAACGCATAAAACGTACACCATTACTGTGGTGCGACCATCGAACAATGCCTATCTTTCAAATCTTACCATCAGCAGCGGCAGTTTAAGTCCGGCTTTTGCAATAGCCACCGGCAACTATGCCGATACTGTTAGTAACGCCACCACAACGGTTACAGTAACACCAACACTCAATAACGGTAATTCAACGGTAAAGGTTAATGGGACGGTAGTAAGTTCGGGAACTGCTTCCGGGCCGTTGACTTTAGCGTCAGGGAATACTACAATTACCATTGTAGTAACAGCACAGGATGGTATAACCCATAAAACCTATACCATTGTTGTAAACCGCATATCTAATAACCCCTATCTGTCGAGCCTTACGCCAAGCAGCGGCTCGTTAAGCCCGGCTTTTGCAGTGGGTACTGCCACTTATATTGATACAGTAGGCAGCGCTGTGGCTTCTGTTACCTTAACCCCCGTAACTAATAATCCCAATTCCACGGTAAAAATTAACGGTGCGGATGTTATTTCGGGAACGGCCTCGGCCGCAATAGCTCTGGTTACCGGAAATACCACTATAACCACGGTTGTAACCGCACAGGACGGTGTAACCAAAAAAACGTATACCGTTACCGTGTTCCGTCCATCTAACAATGTTTATTTATCACATCTTACCATCAGCAGCGGAACTTTAAGTCCTGTGTTCGCGATGGCTACAGGTAGTTATACCGACGCCGTAAGCAACACGGTAACATCGGTTACGGTAACACCAACGCTAAATAACCCTAATGGCTCCATAAAAGTTAATGGCCTGGCGGTAACTTCGGGCACAGCATCGGCAGTTATTCCATTAAATGTAGGCGCAAATACCATCAGCACAGTGGTAACGGCACAGGATGGTGTAACACATAAAACTTATACCATTACCGTAACCAGGGCCATGCCGGGATTCAACGCTTTGTACCTGCCCGGTAGTGGCCAACAAACTGCTATGGTGTCGTCATTAGCAGAAAAGGTGGAGGCAAACAATATTTTATCGCCCAATGGTGATGGTTTAAACGATATTTGGGTGGTGAAGAATATCGCTTTCTATCCCAATAATTCAGTAACTGTATATGATCGTGCCGGCAAGGTAGTGTTTACAAAGAAAGGCTACGCCAATGATTGGGATGGCACCTACCGCGGCTCGGTACTAAACGAAGGCACTTATTATTACCTCGTTGACCTGGGTAATGGTAATAATATTAAAGGATTTATAACAGTGGTTAGTCATTAAATTATTGATTTTCAGGGCGATTTATTGATTTTTTATTTGGATTAGGGGTAATAGTTTAGCCTGCTGTTTTTATTGACAGCGGGCTTTTTTGTGTTGTTAGCGAGCGATGTGATTATTTATTGAAAGGTAAAAAAGACGGTAAAAATGGTTAAACTGAGCAAAAGGGTGAAAACACCCTGCCGATACGGTGTTTTCACCGTATTTAAATTTGGACTTTAATAGTTTATTTTGCATTAAGATAATCAATAACAACAAACTGATGAATGATGTGGGTTAACTTTTTGTTAAGGTTATTAATTGATGAGCATGTCGTTAATACAAAAAACTTAATGCTAATTTAATTTATAAGTTAATATGAAAAACATTTATATTTACGTACTAAATCACAACCTGTATTTTAAACCTTAAAAAATTTTAAACCTTAAAAAAATGGAATCTTACATCGGAGAAATCAAAATGTTCGGCGGCAATTTTGCGCCGAAGGACTTTGCGTTTTGCAACGGACAATTGATGGCCATCAGCCAAAACACAGCGTTATTTTCTATCATTGGCACTACTTATGGTGGCGATGGTGTACAAACTTTTGCTCTGCCAAACCTGCAAAGCCGCATACCTGTGCACCAGGGAACCGGACTTGGATTGTCAAATTACCAGCTTGGTGAAATGACCGGCACCGAGAATGTAACTTTACTACCAGGCCAGATGCCCATGCACAATCACCTGATGAAGGCTGTTGTTGCGGCAGGGGCCGATCAAGGGGTGCCTACCAATAATTACTTGTCGGTTATCCAGGATCCAAATACAGGCGCATATACCAATTTTTATGCCGATACAGCTCCCGATGTAAGTATGAATACCAATGCAATCACCTTTGCGGGCGGCAGTTTGCCGGTTCCTATTATTCAGCCGGTTTTAGCGATAAGTTTTATTATTTGTTTGTATGGTATTTTCCCTTCAAGAAACTAACATCAAAATTGGTGTGTCTTTTCACGGGTAAAATAAAACAATATACAATAAACACTTAACCTTAAAAAAATGAATCAATATCTTGGAGAAATACGAATGTTTGCGGGCAGCTTTGCCCCCGCAGGATGGCAAATGTGTAACGGACAATTGTTGCCCATAAGCCAATATGCTGCTTTGTTTTCGCTGATTGGTACTTATTACGGAGGCAACGGCACTTCAACTTTTGCCCTGCCTAATTTGCAGAGCATGGCGCCGGTACACTGGGGTACCGGGCAAGGCTTGTCGACATACGTGATTGGTGAAACAAATGGTGTTGAAAATGTTACCATGTTGCAAAACCAGATGCCGATGCATAATCACCAGATGAAGGGTGTTGTTGCTGCAGGTGCCGATCAGGGTGTGCCAACCAACGATTACCTGTCAGTTATTCAGGATCCTAATACCGGCGCTTACACCAATTTTTATTCCGACTCTAAAACTCCGGATGTGACGATGAATCAGGGCGCTATTGCCATGGCAGGAGGGAACCAACCGTTTCCGGTTATTCAGCCTTTATTGGCAGTAACGTTTATTATCGCAATGACCGGATATTTTCCATCCCGGAATTAACAGCAGATGAACGATAAAAATAATAAAAAAAATAGGTGCCAATGAAGATTGGTATTGTATCAAATTCAAAGGTATGTATACCCCTGCTTTCTTATTTAATAAATTATAACCAGGCAGGGGTATTATTTTACTTAGGTAGTTCGGCAGTGCAGGATATAAGCAAAGCCGAGTTAATGGCATTTTGTAATGCCAATCGGCTTAACGCTCATATTGAGGAAAAAAAGGACGAACTGTACCAGTGGCAGCAATTTTATGAACCTGATATTATTTTTATATCGGGTTATAGTTATAAAATAGATGCCGGATTGTTAAGCGGAGTGCCAAAAGGGGTATTTAATATACATTTTGGCAAACTCCCGGAATTTAGAGGGCCATCGCCGGTTTTTTGGCAGTTGAAAAAAGGAGTACCCGAAATAGGGTTGACCATTCATCACTTAGCCGATAAATTTGACAGCGGAGATATCGTTTGGTCGTATTTTTTGAAGAATGAAGATCACTTCAATTACACGTGGGTAAATTATATATTTGGCGAGCTGCAGGTTAGGGGAGTAGTTGAGTTATTGGAGCTAACCGCTAAAAATCAGCCGCTCAAAAGAATAAAACAAGATGAAAATAAGGCTGCTTATTATAGCAAGCCACAACTTAAAGATGTGCTAATTAACTGGGACACAATGGACGCAAAGGAAATTGTTGATCTGATTAAAGCATGCAACTCATGGAATATAGGGCCAAGTACCCTGATTAACGGCTATGAGATGAAGATAATGGATGCAAATGTTGTAAATATACAAGATGATGCCGATTACGCTGCGGGAACAATTTTAATTAACCACAACGGCTTTCATGTAGCCTGCATAAAGCGGGCTTGGTTAGCAGTTAACTTTTTTAATGTCAATAACACCTATATCCCCGCAAGATACGCATTTGCTTATGGCCTGGTAACCGGTCAAAAATTTCAGAGTACTTTTTAAAACCATTTGATAAACACAGGGTAAGGTAGATTTATTTATACAAATAGATAGGAAGCGTTATGAAAAAATTTTTACAAAAAGAAGGTGAGACAAGGCAGCTTCGCCAGTTTTTTTCAATTTTGCTGTTTGGTTTGCTTTTTTGCGTGAGCATGCGCAGCAACGGTCAGATTTATTATGTAACATCTGACGGCACGGGCAGTAGTGCAAGTGGCGCTGATGCCATAGTTAAAATAAATTACGATGGGTCTGGCTCTTCAACGCTATCGTCGTCCTTTACGGATTCACCGGGTTTCATGGCGATAGACCTTCCCAATAACCGCGCTTTCGTGGCCGAGCTATTTGATTCCCAAAAATCAATTAAGGTAATTAACTTATCCAACGGTTCGGTAACTACAACTATTAACATATCCGCGCCCATCGCGGCACTAAAATACGATGCGGTTGGCGGGTACATCTATTATCTTACTAACGATGGTGTGAGCGGTACTGCAAATCCAACGGATGCCTTAGGGAGGGTGAAGCCGGATGGAACAAGCAATACAACGCTGGCATCGGCATTCTGTAAAGATCCATTGTATATGGCCTCGGATTTCGCAAACAACAAAGTTTATGTTTTTGAACGGAATTTTAGCGATCACGCATTTTTAACCCTTACTATTTCGGGGAGTAGCGCAAGTGTTACAACAAATACAGCTATAACAACCGGTATGTTGCCCACCGGCAGTATTATTAATGGTATGGATTATGACCCCAATACCGGCTACATTTACTATTTAACCTCAAATAATGCTGCGGGAATAGGCGCCACCGATGGCGTAAGTAAGGTAACTCCTGATGGCATTAGTTATGGCGTTGTTGCAAGTTCTATAACAAATAACCCATTTTTAATTGCACTGGACGCCGGCAATAACCGCCTGTTTTATTATGAAAGCCAAACAGCCATCAAGTCAATTAACTCTTTAAATCTTACCACAGCGGCTACTGCGCAGGTAATAAACTTATCAAGTTTACCATCTACAACCACCCTCACGGCAATAGCTGTGCCAGCGCGAGCAACGGTAACTACTGCGGCCGCAAGCAGCATTTCATTCGCCTCGGCTGCGGTAGGCGGTAACGTTACGCAAAGCGATGCAAGCGTAACCGACCGCGGGATAGTTTATAGCTCAAGCAACTCAACGCCGACAACAAGCGATGGCAAGTTTGCTATAGGAACAGGCACAGGTTCATTTTCAGGCAATTTAACCGGCCTTAGCGGCAGCACAACTTATTATATGCGGGCGTATGCCATCAGCGGCGCCGGCACCGCTTATGGCGCTGTGTCAAACTTTACTACTATCGCTGCCCCAATCGCCATAAATTCTATTAACCGGGTTACATCAAGCCCAACCAATGCGTCTTCGGTACAATATACCGTAACTTTTGCATCATCAGTTACCGGATTGACCGCCAGTAATTTTTCACTTACCACAACAGGGGTTAGTGGGGCCGGTATAAGCGCTCTAAGCGGCTCGGGAACAACGTATACGGTAACCGTTAACACAGGCACTGGCAATGGCACCATCGGGTTAAACCTTGCCAATGCCACTGGATTAACACCTGGCATAAGCACGGCTTTGCCTTTTGCGGGCCAGGTTTATACTATCGATAAAACAGCGCCTACGGTGAGCATAAGTGCACCTTCGGTAAGTACTATAATTACAGGGTCAGGTTCGGTTACTTATACCGTAACCTATGCCGATGCCAATTTTAATTCCAGCACGCTGGCTAACGGAAATATTACTTTAAATACTACCGGAGGTGCGGCTGGCACTGTAGCGGTTTCGGGTAGCGGTACAACGCGTACGGTTACTATTTCCAATATTACAGGCAGCGGCACCCTGGGCATATCCATTGCAGCAGGTACAGCAACAGATCTGGCCGGAAACTCGGCTCCGGCGGCAGGTCCTTCAAGTACCTTTGCGGTTACGCTAATCAGCCAGCATATCACCTTTGCGGCACTTCCGTCAAAAACTTACGGCAACGGCCAGTTTGCTGCAAATGCAACCAGCGATAATAACGGAATACCTGTGGTTCTAAGTAGCGATAATACAGCTGCAGCCACAATTTCGGGGGGTAATATTATAATTGTAGGCGCTGGTACAGCAAACATTACGGCATCGCAGGCGGGTGATGCCACGCATTCTGCAGCATCCAATGTAGTACAGCAATTGATAGTAAACAAAGCGGCGTTGACTATTACTGCAAATAACCAAAGCAGTACCTATGGGGCCGCTCTGCCAACTTTAACCGCCAGTTATAGCGGATTTATAGCGGGCGAGTCATCAACTAATTTAACTACACAACCTACACTATCAACAACGGCCACAGCTGCATCGCATGTGGCCGGTAATCCTTATACGATAACCGTTAGTGGCGCTGCGGCTGCTAATTACGCCATTACTTATACAGCCGGTTCGTTAACCATTGCGACAGCGCCATTAACGGTAACACCGGATAGCAAAACCATGACATACGGTGGCACGGTGCCAACCTTAACAGCAAGCTACTCAGGTTTTGTAAATGGGGATATCAGTGCAAACCTAACTACGCAGGCAACAATTACCACCACAGGTACATCCGCATCACATGCAAATAGTTATCCTATAACAGCGAGCGGCGCCGTTGATCCGGATTATTCTATCAGCTATGTACCGGGCGCTTTAACCATAGGCCAGGCTCCGTTGACAATCACTGCAAATAACCAAAGTATGACTTATGGCGGCGCAATTCCGACTTTGACCGCCAGTTACACCGGCTTTGTAAACGGAGACATCAGTAGCAGTCTAACCACACAGCCAACGATAAGTACCACAGCCACAAGTGCATCGCACGTGGCCGGAAGCCCGTATGCCATAACCGCCAGCGGTGCAGTTGATCCGGACTATTCCATTACATACGTGCCCGGCAGCCTTACTATTAGCGCAGCGCCTTTAACAATAACGGCAGATAACCAAAGCATGACCTACGGCGGCACTGTACCAACGCTGACCGCCAGCTACACCGGTTTTGTAAATGGCGATAACAGCAGCAGTTTAACGCAAAACCCTGCACTAACAACCACCGGAACCTCGTCGTCTCCGGCAGGGGTATATCCCATTTCGGTGAGCGGAGCAGTAGACGCTGATTACCTCATCAGCTACGTTGCTGGTTCATTAAACATTAGCCCGGCGCCGTTAACCATAACAGCAGATAATCAAACTTCGGTGCGCTTTTACCACAGTAGTAATGGT
>Ga0206947_1123_pt1 | contig 21272 bp, 27 predicted proteins | sample Alteio_BWOrgHeat_3_FD_153239 | JGI IMG/M metagenome (GOLD analysis project Ga0206947, IMG submission 153239) | Enriched cells from forest soil in Barre Woods Harvard Forest LTER site, Petersham, Massachusetts, United States -... | ecosystem: Environmental > Terrestrial > Soil > Temperate forest > O...
CCCGTTTTTTGCCTGCGGTTCCTAAAAGGGGTAAAACCCGTTTCTTCCGGCCAAAGAAAACCACAAGGTTAAGGTCGTCATCAACACGGGACGCCCCAGGCACCAGCGGTAGGAATTCTGTTCCGAAACCTGATTTTACGCGCTAGTGTAAATGAATACGGAATTATTTGTGGAACGGGACAACAGTCTGTCCGGGACCGTGCCGGCCGCTTTCCCACCACTCGGTGGAAGCATGGTGTTGCTTTCGACTCAGATTGCGGCTGAAGGGCGGTTAGGCCCATGAAGACGGAGGACAGACACGCCTGCCCAAGTTGCGGTAACGAGTTTTCTGAAGCAATGGAATTCTGCCCAGTATGCATGCTTCGCAAGGGTCTAGCTGGCGGGGTTGAGTCGGGCGAGTCTTCGTCTGAGGAAGCGGTCACGCCGACACTGGACCAGGCGGTGCAACGATTTGAGCACTATGAGCTGGTGGTGGGCGACGACGGGAAACCGGTCGAGTTGGGTCGCGGTGCGATGGGAGTCACTTACAAGGCATTCGACGTCGATCTGCATTGCCCCGTGACACTCAAGGTCATCAACGAAAAATACCTCGGCGATGAATCGGCACGACTTCGCTTTCTACGTGAAGCCCGCGCGGCGGCGAGCGTTCGCCACCCAAATGTTGCTTCCGTGTTCCATCTTGGGAGAACCGGGGGCAGTTATTTCTATGCCATGGAGTTTGTGGAAGGGGAAACGCTTGAAAAGCTCATAAAACGCTCCGGCCGACTCGAGGTAAAGCTGGCGCTGGAAATTGCAGCGCAGGTGGCTGCCGGATTAGCCGCAGTTCACGAACAGAACCTTGTCCACCGAGATATCAAGCCAACAAACATCATGGTGAGGTTGAAGGAAGAAGGAAGTGCAACGGCCAAAATTATCGACCTCGGCCTGGCGAAGACACTGGACGAATCTGCTTCTGAAGCGGAGATTTCGTCGCCTGGGACATTTGTCGGGACACCCGAGTTTGCGAGTCCGGAGCAATTCGCGGGAGTTGGCGTGGACATCCGCTCGGACCTATACTCGCTTGGCGTAGCGCTCTGGGTAATGGTGACCGGCCAAACGCCATTCCTGGGCACGCCTGGTGAGGTGATGCATCAGCATCAGCACACACCCTTACCAATTGAGCGGCTCAAAGATGTTCCACAGCCGGTAGTAGTTCTCCTCGAGAAAATCCTGAAAAAAGATCCGGTACAGCGCTTTCAGACTCCATTCGAGCTGCTGAAGGCGATACCGACGGTAACAGGCGCTATCGACACACGGCGTAGAATCACTCGTAAGAACCTACACAAGACGCCCTCTAGCTCTTCGCGAGCCGTAACTCGCAAGCCGCCAGCAAGACTTGGACCGGAGAAAATTTCCGTAGCCAGATTGCCCGTCACAGGAAGCGATGTTTTTGGGCGAGAGGAGGATATCGCTTTCCTGGATGATGCCTGGGCAAACCAGCAGGTAAATGTCGTTACAATCGTTGCCTGGGCCGGTGTCGGAAAGTCCACGCTGGTCAATCATTGGCTCCGGCGGATGGCCGCTGAAAAGTATCGTTTAGCAGAGCTGGTTTTTGGTTGGTCCTTCTACAGGCAAGGAACAAGCGGGCAGTCTTCATCTGCAGATGAATTTATCGAGGCGGCGCTAACTTGGTTTGGAGATCCAGATCCACGGCTCGGGACGGCGTGGGAGAAGGGCGAAAAGTTGGCGAAGCTCGTTGCTCATCGCCGAACTTTACTGGTTCTGGACGGTCTGGAGCCGCTCCAAAATCCGCCTGGTCCGCAAGAAGGACGGTTGCGCGAGGCTGCCCTCCAGGCGCTTTTGCGCGAACTCGCTGCTTTCAATAGCGGGCTTTGCGTTATTACCACACGGACGCCGGTTGCTGATCTTGCAGATCACGAGGGCATCTCAGCCCCGCGTCGTGAACTAGAACACCTATCCAGCGATGCCGGTGCGAAATTGCTTCGAGCGCTTGGCGTTGAAGGGCAGGAAGCGGAGTTACGAAGTGCCAGCGACGAGTTCGGTGGCCATTGTCTTGCTCTAACGCTGCTGGGTAGCTATCTGACCGATGCTTATGATGGAGAGATTCGTTGCCGCGAAGAAGTGTCAACCCGTCTTGCTCACGACGTACGAGAGGGAGGCCATGCCCGAAAAGTCATGGAATCTTATCAAACCTGGTTTGGCGAGGGTGTTGAGCTGTCCGTTCTCCGCATATTAGGCCTATTTGATCGACCGGCGGACGAAAAGGCCATTGCAGCTCTACTCAAAAGACCTGCTATCCAGGGCCTCACAGAATCATTAACCGATTTGAGCTTAACCGAGTGGCGAACGATTCTTGCCAGGTTAAGACGAGCAAGACTGATTGCTGGGGAAGATCCGCACCGCCCTGGGCATCTCGACACGCATCCTCTGGTTCGTGAATACTATGGGGAACAGCTCCGGTGCCTCCGAACTGAGGCGTGGAAGGAATGCAACAGGCGGCTCTTTAACTATTATCGCGCGCTTGCGGCGCCGCTGCCGGATAGTTTCAGGGACATGGAGCCACTTTTCTTAGCAGTCATCTGCGGCTGCAATGCCGGTTTATATCGCCAGACGCTGCATGAAGTTTACATTCCGCGGATTCAGCGGGGAGATGCCTTCTTTGCTGCTAAAGTGTTCGGAGCCAGAGGAGCATTGCTCTCAGTTGTAGCTCGTTTCTTTGAAAAGGGACGCTGGGAGTTACCGATTGAAATGGGTGTCGAGGAGCAAAGTCTCACCACAGAAGATCAGCTTCATATCCTCATGCAGTCCGGGCTGTATCTAACAGCTACACGAGGATTCGCAGCGCCGGAGGCACGAAGTTGTTACGAGCGCGCGGAATCGTTATGTTATTCGCTTGATTGTCCCCTGGTCTTGTTTTCCGCACTGAGAGGTCTGTGGCGCTATTCCCTCGTGACCGACAGGCTGAGTGCAACGATGCAGATTGCGAAACGAGTCTACTCACTGGCTCAGGAGCAGAACGACTCTGCGCTAATGATAGGAGCCTACCGCGCTTTGGGAGTCACGCTGTATTATTTGGGCGATTTCGAGTCCGCGCGACAATACACGATGAGTGGAGTTCAGATCTGGCGCTCGGAAGGCGTACAGTCTCCGGTCGAAGAGGTCACGGCACCCGCTGTTACTTGTCTGTGCCATGAGGCTCTATTAGAGTGGCATTTCGGAGAGATCGACTCTTGCCAAGCGACCATGGCGGAAGGGATCTCATTAGCGAAAGATCTGAACGATATGCACGCATTAGCGGTGGCACTACATCACGCAGCGGTTCTCAGTTCCTTTGAGCGAAATACTGCGGAAGTGGAACGCTTGGCATCGGATTTGATTGAACTGTCAACGCGTCACCAGTTTGCATATTGGCTGGCTGGAGGAGAGGTTCTCCGCGGTTGGGCGCGCAGCGCTTCCGGTGACACAGCTGAAGGTCTCCCGCGGATCGGGAACGGAATAGTGGACTGGCGAGCAACCGGATCGAAGATATTAGTGCCGTATTATCTCGCACTAAAGGCTGAAGCCCTATACCTTGCACTTCGTACCTCCGAAGCTTTTGAGGCAATAAAGGAAGCAGAAGCGCTCGCCGAAGAACGTGAAGAGCGCTGGTGGAGTGCCGATCTGCACCGGCTCCGCGGTGTGTTTCTCACGGCTATCGGTGCTGACGAGGTCCAAATCGAGGCTTCGTTTTGCGCAGCCATCAGAATCGCAAAGGAGCAGAAGTCGGTTTCGCTAGAGAAACGCGCTGAACGAACCTACGCAGAATATCGCAGGCAAAAAGCGAACGCGTCAGGAGGACGTGGATCCCGACTACGCCTTTGGTAACTTCGCGCAGCTCCCTGTCTTTCGTTTCAGCGCCGAGCCCGCGAAATCCTTCGTTATTCTCCGCCGAGTTGCCAGATGCTTCGAAAGAGCGGTGATACACTGCTCTCAATCGCCCAGCGATTTGGGTTCGATCAATCAACAATCAGCCTATTTGTTCCGAGAAGCGAACGGGCGCTAACTTCTTGACAAAGAACTCCCATTCCGGAAACTTCAGGCTCGATTCAAGGCTTTCATGAAACGGTTTCGCTGGCGGGATCCCCGGTTGGATCTTGAGCGTTAATTTTCAGGCTTGCCGCCCTAGCTCAAGTCCTGATAACAGTATTCCTCATGGAAGCGGAAGACGTAGCCAAAACCATTCCTGACATCATTGCGAGGTTGGACGCTGAGATTCTGATTGCCAAGACCGCCGCAACCCCCAAAAAAGCTCCCCGCTTAAGTAGTCACTAAGTCAGCCACACTGGCAGCGCTCCACTTCTGACCTTTACGCGCCTCATGACCTTAATACACAAACACCTGATACTCCCATTCTCGCGATTTTCATGAAACCGCTCAATTGGGTGACTGCGAATATTGATCGTGAACCGAGAAAAGGCGGAAATGCGGGAAAAAGCGAAAGAACGCCAGAGAGGAACGGGATCGCCGGGGCGACCTCGGAATAGAGTTATTCTCGAGACGAGAAAATCACACGTCCTGAACAAGCTGGCCTTGGCCGTTCTTTGGCTGGCAATATTCTCCTTTCGAGTCTCATCCGCCTGCGGATTCAATCTCCAGACCGTTCAGCACGTGTTGGTGTTCGGGGATAGTCTCTCGGACAACGGAAACAGTTTAGCCGCTGCGGGGCGACCGCAGCCTCCTTATTACTATGGTCGGTGGACGAACGGTCTTAATTGGGCTGATTATTTTTCCTACTATTCTCGGGTCAATCAGCATTTTCTACCTATAACAGCGTTCCTTCAGAATCGCGGAACTAACTTCGCCGTCGCCGGCTCAAATTCTGCCGTTCTGACAGCACAAATCGTCTCCTACTTGGGTTCTACGGGCGGCCGGGCATCGGCCAGCGACCTTTTCGTTGTTTGGATAGGGGCCAATGATTTCAAGCAGGGCATCAAGGCTAACATCACCGTCAGCGATATTGAGTCGGGAATCGTCGAACTTTGGAAAGCGGGGGCCAGAAATTTCATGGTGATTGATCTTCCCAACATCGCACTAACTCCGAACGTAAAGGCCGAGGGCACCGGGCCGGATATCGCGGCACAACAGTTTGTCTATACGGTGAATGCTGCACTCCAGGCGCAGCTCCCGTATTATGCGTTGTTTCTCAGGGCAACGGTACTTCTCGTCGACGTGAACACTCCATTCACTCAGTTGGTTTATACCCGTACCTGGACGGTGAACGGACTCGGGACCGTCAACTTCTCCAATAGCACCGGATTCGCCTTCAATCCGAACACCCACGCCCTGAGTCAGAACCCAAACCTATACGTTTTTTGGGACGGGTTCCATCCGACCGCACCTGTGCATTACCTCGCCGGATGGTATTTTTTTCAAGCTGCTTTCCCAGGAACTCACTCAAGGTAGGTTGCGTTAGCGACCAAAGCGTTCCCCACGCTTTGCGGGATCTGGTTCCGGATGATAGCTCCCAGATTATATCCTTCCATGAAGGCGGTTTGGTTTTCGGCTGTACAGCCCGGACAAAGAACGGCCGCGGCTAAGGAGCGCGGGTGGGTGCGTTCACGCCGCTTCCCTACGACTGATTGCCGGTGCAACTGCAGCGGAAAGCGCTACGTCAATGCGAATCGTTTACCCCTGAACCGGGATACATCGGCCTGTTGGACGGTCAGATCGTGGTTCGGCCCGTTGGCCGTAGCGGCCGAGGCGGTTGGAGCGCGGGAGGAGTTGCCTAACTTGCCTTCTCCCGAACCACTTCGCTCGCATTCTTGTCTTCCCTGATTCCAAGAAAGACCGGTTGCCGTAGCCGATCATCCCTGGTCCACTCCGTGAATTTGACTTGGCAGATCATTTCCGGCGTCACCCAATGGCAACGTTTCATTTCGGCGGCGGTTAACCCTTGGTCCCACCGGTTACGTCCGGGTGCCGGAAGATTCGAAAAGGGACAACGCTCAACTCGAATTTTCTGCAAGCCATCGAAAAGCGAACGCAGAAGCTTGTCGCTGAAACCGGTCCCAACTCTGCCAGCGAATTTGAAATTCTTGCCTTCGTAAAAGCCCACAAGCAGCGCGCCAAAATATTTCCGGGATCCTTCCGGCTCGGTATACCCGCCGATGACGAATTCTTGCTCTTGGTAGAGCTTGATTTTAACCCATGCTCCGGTGCGTTTGCCGGCCTCATACCGGGAACCGCTGCGTTTACCGATCAGGCCTTCGAGTCCCAATTCCTGAGCACGGGCTAAAAGCTCTTTGATGTCTTTTGTGAAGGAGACCGAATACCGGATTACGCCGGGCGGCTTATTCAGCAGTTCTTCCAGCTTTGCCTTTCGCTCTTCGATCGGTAGATTTTGAAAGTCTTTGCCGTTCAATCGGAGAAGATCGAAGGCGTAGAAAACGATTGGCGGCCTTTTCTCGCCCATATCGTGCGCTTGCAATAACTGAAAGGATGAACGGCCTTTCTCGTCCAGTGCCACAATCTCTCCATCGATGATCGCGTCCTGCACATCGAGGGCGGCAATTGAACCTTTTACTTCTGGGAATTGGATGCCCAAGTCCTTTTGGTTCCGCGATAAGACTCGCGTTTCACTGCCGCCGCGGAGTGCCGTGGCACGATAGCCGTCGAATTTGATTTCGTAGATCCAATCGCCGGCCGGCATAGAGTCGACGAGCTTTGCTTTCATCGGCTCGACGAAATCAGGCACACGGCGGGAAGTGGCGGATTGGGATTTCACAAGTTGGAAGGACCAAAAGTTCAGTCATCATTCGGCACTTTTTGCCTCTTTATCGCGAAAGTCACCGACGTTACCCGTCGATGTTTTGATCGCTCCAGTGACTTGACCGACATTTTTAGATCCGTCTTTCTACTTATTTCGGTGATAGCAGTATCCAACGCTCTCTGGCGAAAGTTCGCCCAGATTGGCAACGGAGGCTCTTGGATGACGTTTCCCTCCACATCTTTGATCGACTCCAGGCCGAGGACTTTTCGAAGGTTTTCCAGCGAAATGCTCGTGGTTCCGGCCTTGACGTGCTGTTTCGCCCAACTGTAAAGGCGGAGAGCGTACTGGCTCCGGAGCCCGGTATTGGCCGGCTTCTGCGCCATGTACTCCGGGAGTCGCTTCCTCGATTCAAGCCAGATCCGCTCAAAGCGCGGGCTGAACGCTACGCAAACTTCCGGCTCGGGGCCTTCCTTCACCTGTACGCATTCGAGCCACCTGGTATAACTGGTCAAAACCTCGGAGCCCGTGACCTCCTGGATCACCACGCGGTAAGCCGTCATCAGCCGCAGTGCCGGTTTAAGCTGGGTGATTCCGCCGACCGGGATGAAGTCGACCCGGCCGGGGCGATACTTCCGGAGCGCGGCATCCAGAACGGCGCGCGCTGAACGGGAGAGCATGAAATAGCTCTTTTGAACGCTGGTCGGCAAGAATTGGGCGGGATCTTTATTCGTCACCCGTATGGCTTTACCTGGCTACAATAACGTTTTCAATTCGCGATTGCGGACGAGGACGCGACGGCCGACTGCTGGGAGGACGGGCGAAACTTGAATAACCGGCCCCGCATCGACCGATGAGCGTGATGGCGCGCGTTTCCGGTACGAAAACGGGGCAGCTTTTCACGGTTCGCGATGCGGTTATTGAATAGCCCGCCATTTCTTCGTATTGACGTTATAGATCTGATAGGCGCCGGTCGCGGGATTAGTGCCAAATGCGTCACCCAGTTCAAGACGCGCGCCCACAGCTTGTTCGAGCGGCGTCGGGGGATGGGAGCGCTTGGGTTCCTTGGACTGCTCATAGACAGCTTTAGCTTCCCCGTAAGCGCTCAGCTCTGCGGCCAGGTATTCCAGCCTGGAAGGATAAGAAATTACGTGTATGCGAATACGAATGCCGTCCGCTGTATCTGGAGCCGCAAAAATCCATTGGATTCGGTTGCTTCCACTGATCGGGGCCTCCGCAATGAATTTTACATGATTCTGAGTTTCAATGGCCTTGACGGCTTCTTGCGCATCGTCGGCTCGCACTAGGGTGGCGAAGCTCAATAGTGTGAGGAGGAATATTTTCATGGTCCGGGGGGTGGAGTTACCCCCGAGACAGCTTGAACTCCCGGCAAAGGTCAAGGCAAAACGGGGACCGTGACCCCTGTCCGTCCGGGACGATCTGACTCCTATCGGGGTTAGAGTTTCCTTGTCGCGCCGGCCGCTATTTTATCAGAAGCTCAGCTGCTCTCTTCACTGTGGTCGTGAGCGACGTATATTTCTGGGCACCGCCAGAGGAGGTATCGATTGCCAGAAAAAGGTTTGGTTAGCCCCGATGAGTTGCTGGGCGCGTTGAAGCGGTATCTCGCGGAATCTAGCGATACTGAGGAAGCGGTTGCTTCGCAGATCGGCGTGAATCACCACACTCTGCGTCGCTGGCTGTCCGACAAGCAAAGCCCCAAAAAAGGTAAGCTGGCGCTAGCCGCGGCGTTTCTGAGACACTAGGGTACTTGTAGGCGATCCTTCGGCCGTCGGCGTCGCACGGTTCGCCAGCGGGACTCGGCTAATTGAATCGTCCACAGCGGGAAAGCCTGCCCCACTTTGACCCCGGGATCCCGATGATAAACGAGGCGCCGGCGGTCCCTCTGATGAGAGCGACTGTCTAAAGAGTTTTCCACCAGTCGGCCGGATCGTCTTCGTCCAGATCTTTCGCTGAGCAGAAAGAGCATTCTGCCGGTGCGTGCTTCTTCTCTTCCTCGTATCCCACAGGATCAAAAAAGCTTTTGCCGAAAAGTCGCATGGCATAGAGCGCGACCACTCGCGCCAGAATGTCCAGGGGATCTTCGGGCCAGACTTCAGTTTCACCCGGTTCAAGCGGAGTCAACACTTCTTCCATGATCTTCTCAGAGCGACCTTGACCTTGCAGACTCAAGGCAGCTTCAACGACAAGCTGGTGATGAGTAAATCCGCGCAGCTCGCAAAGCTCATCGAGTTCCGCAAAAATCTCAGGTGGAAAAGCCAAAATCGCTGGTATCGCCGCGATCTCCTCAAGGATTTTCAGACCGGTCGTCCGGTCGTAATGGTCTGCGCTCATGTCTCGGGGGCCTCAGTCTCGGGTTCCTGAACTGCCATCAGTTTCACTAGGCATGAGCTGTGGTGCTCGAGAATCCTGGCTGCTAGTTCGCCAATTTTCTTGGCCCAATCCTCTAAAGCATCTGCGATGTTGTCGGTCCGGTGTTCAGCCTTGGCTAAATCCGCCAATTGAATTTGAGAATTTTCCAAGAGCTCCAAGCTGGCCTCTATCATGCTCAAATCATCGGGTGAGAGCACCAGTCCGGATGCGAGTTTGTTCCATTCGTCCGGAGAGAAGCGGAGGACAACAGGGTCAGAGTCCATTTATTCGTGCGGTTGCGCCCATTGTGAACCGGGCGGCGTGGATGTCGATGCGAAACAAATGGGCAAGCTGATCGCCGCTCCCATACGCAAATGAGACGCAAACATGCGGAAAAGAGTATGGAGCTAGCTGATGAACCCGTGCGATGAGTTGTAAGACAGGGCAATAGAACCAGAAAAATGCATAAAGGGACACTGGAAGTATGCCACTCAGGAACGTGGAGCTAGTAAGACTTGGAGGCCGTATCCGCAAGGCGCGGAAGCTCTTGGGGTTTAGTCAGAATGATTTTGCGACTAAATGCGGATTAGACAGGAGCCATCTAGGAAGAGTGGAACGTGGGGCCCAAAATGTCACCTTCGGTGTCCTCTGCACAATCTGCGATGGTCTTACCTGTGATATCGCAACGATCACTAGAGGCATCCCTCATCTTCTCGCCCTTTGAGAAGAGAGCACCCGAATAAATCGCTTATGATCACGTCTGAACCGGTTCTGGCCTACTTACTACGAACTGGCGGCGCTTATGCTGATCTCCCTCCTAGGCCGATATCGTTCTGCGAACTATTAGGGGGGCAAGGATGAGTGATCGCACCGACTGGCTAAGTACCCTTTCCACCGAGGAATTGCTGTTCATGCGTAAAGCTTATGACGTGATCCATCAATCCATGTGCTGGACGATTGAATTCTACCGAGCGGCAGGCGAGATCAGGCAGGAATTGGCCGGTAGGGGGCAATTAGTGGGTCTCAACAACGAGTCCAAATCGCGCTTTGACGAATGAACTGAGAACTTACCGCGTCATTTGGATGAAAGGTAGAATTACGCAACCCGTCGAAGTTGGTAATTTGGTTAGAAGGATTATGTTTTGCTTGGGCCTTCAAGACGGCAACCGAAAGGGAACGGGGTTATGGCTAAAAGGGTGAGGATAACGACCGTAGAAAGGATTCTAGAGCTAAAGCGATCGGACCGGCCTTTTTGGCTTCATTTGTCCGATGGAAAAGAATTAGAGGTTCGCGGCGGCGATTGGATCGGTGTGCATCCTTCAGGCAAAGGGAGCCATGTTACCTTGTACGGTCCAGAAGAAGAAGAGGAGTGCCGGATTCCCGTTGATTCCATCGTTAGAGTTTGGGCTAGGGAGACAGAATAAGGCGAGAGAGGTCGTCAAAGCCGGTCAGAACGTTTTGAGAGATTCGCTCTGGGTGACTGGTTGTTTTCGTGAGACGAGGGCGAGATTTTACCTTTCGCTATTCTGGTTACCGACGCCTACGCTTCCGATATGGGACCGGCCTATTTCGAGGTGATGTTCTCAAAAAGCGGATCTCTCCGAAACGAATATTGGAGGGTCTGCATTGAGCTTGACGATAAAGACAAGGCGCTTTTGAATAGCCATACGAGCGCCGAGCTGAGAACCCAATCCGTTGTTTGGTGTTCCGGCGTCTTGGATCTTTTACCCAAAGGACTTGATGATTGCTGGCCACGTTTTGGGACTGTTTTGGTGCATAACGTTATAGGCACCTGGAACGGTGGAACTAAGCCCATGATCGGAAAAGGTGGTCATAAGGTTTGGATCATCCCGCGAGTGTGAAAGCAGTGGGGCATTCGCAAAATGATTCGCTCAGAAGACTGAAGAGGAAATCAGACCCCGCCCGTGCTGGTGTGGAAGCTACGATCTTCCAACCGTCGTTGAACTTTTCGAGGTCCATGGTGGTATTGCCAACCCACCTTTAGCTTGGAAGTCGGGAAAGACGCCGACCACCAGGTGAGGGTGAGGGCGAGGGCAAAATCCGGCTTGAGTAGGTTGACCTGGATGCGCGTGGGTTGGACGAACCCGATCGCATTACTGTCCGGATACCTGATATAGCGCTTTTGCGAGGAGGAGATCCTACAGATTTTTCGCCTGTATACCGCTCCGAGGATCAATGATCCACGCTCTCCCGAGTGAATCTTCGTAAGAGGACTCTCCGAGTGCGGAAATATCGCAATCGCAGGCTTGAAGAATCAACTTGCCCGCGTCCCGCAATCGAACAATATCTGGCCACTTTTGGACGCCCGCGTTGATCGCAACAAGCTTTGCCTGTGCTTCGATTGATCCAATTGCAATGCCCGGGTGGGGCTGGATTTGCACGACAATCTTCCCCCATGGTCGCGGCTCTTCGAAAGCTGGGCCACCTGGTGCCAGTACGTCGGTAATGAACACGTGATCTTGATTGTTTAACGGCATTCCGAGATTCCGCTCGCATGTTTGGTCTCTGACGACAAGGTGAGGGACTCAATTGCCACTCAGAATGAATACAGTATTTCTTGGCTGGACCTTAAAGCTGCTATAGGCGAGCAAATGAAATTCCCGTACTCCTCATACGTTCGGGGAAATAAAGCTGCAGCGCGATCAGTCTGGCCCCAATCACCCCGACATGCCGGGAATCCGGAGATCGACCGGGCGTGTCCTCCCTTGGAAAATTCTCAGGAGGCAAGGTGGAACGAAATCTTTATCACCCCTGGAGTTCCAGGATTCAGAAGGACGGATTTTGAACGGTTTGAACTAAGCCTTTTTGCAAGATTCTGCTCACTTTCCTTCCTGGTGCTGACCACCACGTGGAACGAATCCCCTAAGGAAAGGGCGATTCCGAAACATGAGAATGACACTTCCATTCTTCTGGTCTGAAGACAGCGTCTCGAAAAAACTGCTCATCACTCAAATAGATACGCGCCAGAGCCAACATCGTATGCAGGTTCATCAGGGCGCCCACAGTCCAACCGCCAACCCGCTTTAGAACGACAACCGCAGGACCGGCATCGACAAACGCGCCTGAATCGGATCCTGGTGCGTGCGAGTCCCGGCAAGGAATCTCAGTTCCCTTCGTGGCACCGTGAGTGAGACTCGGACAAGGTCGACAAGGACTTTCAATTCTAATCAGCTTTCGCTCCGAGCAACCACAGACGCACACCGTCTTTCTCCGCATCCGCCGTATGTTCAAGGAGATCTTCAGATGGCTGGGGAAGCGCATGGCAGGTTATTCGCATGACATCTTCCCCGGACTCCCTGGGGTGACCGGTCATGGCAATGGGGAGCAATTCCGCGGCGAGACGCATCGCCTCCTGGCCTAACACAACTTCGTCGTCAGGATTCATTGCCGTCTTCTTTGCCGTATCGATTGGTACTTCCGCCAAGAAAAGAATTCTCCCGCCGGTTATCGATCCAGTGTGCTTGTGATGCGGCGTGAGGGCGACATGGAAATAAAGTACTTCATCCACAAGCCACCTTCTCAATTCTTGACCTGATAGGCAAGGGCGCAGAAGCTTTCTCCGGCTAGATCGATCAGTCGCAAAATGCGCTTTGCGAGGGGTCCCCACCGATGGCCACGTAGCGACTCTGACAACGACTACAAACGCTTCGACACGCTCGGCACAACAACCGTCCCATCCGGTAACAGAACGACGAAGAACATTTGGCGCATCGGTTCCTCGACCGTGTCTTACGAAGGGAGCCATACTCGATAACCTTCGGAAGCATTGTCATAAGTTGGGCTTCCCAAAGAGTCATCATCTACACTGATCAACTCCGCGTACCATGTTTCGAGACCAAGGATGGGGTCCTTCGCAAGAGGGCTAAAGCGGGAAAGAAGCTCAGTTGCAGCTTCTTCGTCACGCCTTTGCTCACTGCCTCCTGTCAACTGTACTGTGCCTACTGGTACAGGATCAGGCTCGAAATCGGTCGATCCGTGCCGATGACTCTCGACGAGATAAGCATGAATGAGCATGGTAATCGGCTCGCACGGTCATATCAGACCGAAGCAGGAAAGGCAAACCCTGAACTGCTTCAGCCCTTCCGATCTCCGAGCCGGTCATTGCAGTAAACCTTCGCCGCGGTCAATGGCCTTGTTCAATTCATGGACCGCATGAGCGTAATCCAAGCCTTGCAACGTCAGCGGTTTGCTGTCGGCAATCTTCCGGTACTCCCAGATCGCGTGTACCAACTCGGCCAAAGCCAGCTGGCGATGCCGGAGCGCTTTCCGGACGCCGTCTTTGACGATCCTGCCTTCAAGGTCAATCGTCTTCCGAGCCGGTGCCGGCAACTGGACCCCAGTCGTGTCTTTGAGCACCCAGCGAATCTCTTGGAGGTTGTCCCACGCGCGTTTACGCGATGCTCTCGATGTCTCCGTTCGTCGAGCAGATTTTGGAGTTCTTGTGGAGTTATCGACATTGTGAAAGTGTTCATGAGAACACTATCGCGGTCAAGATTGAAACCAGCGGAAATAGTGATCTTTCCGGAGGCGTCAGTTCCGGGCCATCGCACAATCCGAACTGTACCCGGTCAAACCGGAGATCATGGTGCTGTCCAAAAAATCAGATCACGGGAACGGATTCGCCTGCTACTCAGTGAGATTCCGTAACAATCATGGCGCTCTGACGAGAAACCAACGGCGGTGATGCATCAACGCTTTTGGTGTCGACTTCTCAGTACGACGCCGTTTGGAAAAACCACCTTTCCAATTCCTTCATGACCTTTTCGCGCACTCCTGAAACTTGTGTAAGGCAATCCCGTTGTACGGGGGTTGAAGATCGGTAATCACAATGAAAAACCTGAAGGCCATCCGCGGATTTCGACTCTCATTGGCGACCCTAGTCGCCGATCCCAGAGTCGGAACGGCCGCGCGCGATTGGGGCAAGCTCATAGTGAAGCGTTCTAAATCTTTAAGGCACACGAACACGGATCCTATCGGTCTAAAGCGGAATACAGAAATAATTATGAAAAGGATTTTGATAATTGAAGATGAACTGGAGATGCTTCGCAATCTGACGACCATCCTTCGGCTGGAGAGGTTTCGCCCACTGTCCGCCGAAAACGGCCGCGCCGGCGTCGATCTGGCGAAGAAGCATAAGCCCGACCTCATTCTTTGCGATGTGATGATGCCGGGTTTAGACGGATACGGCGTCATCGCTGCTCTCCGGGCCGATGCAGAGACCGTCGCAATCCCGTTTATCTTCCTCACCGCGAAAGCTGAGAAGCTCGACATACGCGCCGGAATGAATCTAGGGGCAGATGATTATATTACTAAGCCGGTCGCCAAAGCTGACCTGCTTGCCGCCATCCACTCGCGGCTCGAACGCGCTGTCCAGCAAGCAGTGCCGGAGTTCAAACCTAACTTCCATTCTGCCGTACCGCTGCAGGAAGTGCTCGGCTTAACCACGCGTGTCGCCGAAACACTGCTTTGGCTTGCCCAAGGCAAAACCAACGGCGAGATCGCAACCATTCTCGGCAACAGCGAATCCACGGTAAAAAAACATGTCGTCACGATTTTCGAAAAGCTCGGCCTCGAAACCCGAACCGCAGCCAGCTTGCGCGCTCTAGAAGTGCTCAGTTCGCCAGCGGCTCACCGATAGCCTCTCACCCCAACGCAACGTGTCGGAGATCACGCCGAGACTCCGAGAGGTGCTAGGCGCAAGGGCGCGCGGAGCTGAAACCGTCTCAACCTCACTGATTCGCAGTAACGGAAATCAGTACATTTGTCGCCCGTCGCCTCGACAAGACCAATTGAATTAAGAGAACAATGCATCAAAATAAAAAAGTTTATGGACCGCTTTCCCCGCTTCGTATCTATTCATGGGTAATTGCCTTTCTGGCTTCAGAAAGCCAAGATTGTGAGCATCGGGTTTCGTTGAATGTAGTCGCACCGCAGAGCTTCACCAAGGAGCTGCTCGAGTACAGCCAGTCGCTCCCTGGTTTTCAGCCATTCTTTGTAAGACGATCGCTGAGCGAACGCGTCATTAAGTTTCAGCAACCGCGCTATTTTCCAGGGCTTGATCAGAGATTTGCTTCCTCAAGTCCACTTCAGCAGCTTCGCTCATGGTTGCTCCCCTCCGAAAAGGTTGAGCTGCACGGGTCGGGGAATAGCTTCGGGCGCAAGGACGTGACGCTGTTCTTGCGTTTCTGCTACATGTTCTAAGGATGTGTCGCCGGCGACGCCATGTTGAGATTGAGCGGGTTTTTTCCCCCGTTCGCGCCATTCGCGGCCACTACGGTTAAGCTCTTCGAGTTCCTCGAAATTCATGCGACGGATATCGACGGCCATCAGGTTAAGCTCCAGTAGAGATCTAGGAATTTCTCCTCTGCCTCCTTCGGGGAAAACCCTAAAATATGCTGGCTAACTCCGGGTTGGTACTCCTCCCCGAAATCCTCCAGATAACGCTGGGCACCGAAGAAGGTAAAGATCTCATGTTTTAGGACCGCCCGGTCAGCACACATAACCGAAGCGCTCGTTGGAAATTCCAGATTGAGCTTCTGCGCAATGACAGCCCCGACGCTCATTTCGAGCGATTTGTACTCGGGAATTCCGACTTTAACCGGCCTGGGCAAGTCGGCTAGGTAGGCTTCCGAAGAGTCATGAAGCAACCCAGCTAGCTTGAGATCGTCTGGAAGCCTGTCAGCAACGTAGATACTGTGTTCTGCGACCGAGAAGAAAGTAGGACATTGACCGGAGAAGCGGCAGAGCAGGGAAAGGCCGTGCGCTATGTCCACGATATCTATCTGGTCCGGATGTGGATTGAAAGGAAAGAATTTCTTCCCTGAAAACGTACTAAGATATCTGTCTTTTAGTGGTCTCATTTGGATTTCAGCAGGGCAACATTACCCTGTCCGTAGCTGGTCCATGGGACGGGCGGCACTGAACGAGCCTCCACAAACCGCCAGCTACATAAGTCTTTCCCAGTCATTCCGAGCCAATCACGCGCGGCCGGGGAGACGTCCAGAGCGGCTCCGTTGCTGCCGGGAAGGGGAGGTTTTCCAAACCAAACGTACTCAGCATCGTCCGTCCTGTGCGGACCCACGTCCGCCCAGGTAGCAAAAGCGAACCTGTTCCCATGCTGGATCTGAATCCATCTCCCGCGTAGCACACTTTGTCCTTCGCGCACGAAGGAGGACCGGAACCACGGCACGACGCTAGCCGCTTCCGGTTTGGTGTGCGAGTCGTCGATCAGGTCGGTATACGGAAGAGCGAAAAAGAATAAATTCTCATGGGGTGCGTTGGCCAACCAGTTAGGTTCAAAGGCGGATTTATGGTTCCCTTCCTCTTCTGGCCAGAAGACGGTCGTCACAATCTCATGCCACGGATACCGAGACGTTGATAAACTAAATCGAGCGAGATCGCGGGACGGATGGCTGCTCATGGCTTGATCCAGTTTTTCAACCCGGAAGATCCTTAGACCCTCGGCGTTTGGGTCAACGGTAATGCGGAAGCTGTCATCCGCGTGCACGGCCCCAGCCACGAACAAACCTAGAGCGAGCGCCTTCATCCCGCCAGATCAGAAGGGTATATCATCTGGTTCGGGATCCGGGTCGGGGTCACGTGGCCGCCTGCTCAAGTCCGGCGCCGGTTTAGTACGTCCGGTTGGAGAGGTGACGCCGGGCTCAGATTGTGGGCGGCCAGTGAGGAGCTGGATATTTTCTCCGACGATCTTCAGCTTGGAGCGTTTCTCGTGCGTGTTCTTATCTTCCCAAGTGTCTAACTGGAGCCGGCCCTCGACGAAGAGGGGGTTCCCCTTTTTGACGTACTTGTGGACTATTTCTCCAACCCTGGCCCAAAAAGTCACGTCGACAAACGTGGTCTCTTGCTTTTTCTGACCATCTTCTCCGGTGAAGTTTCGGTTGATGGCCAGGCTCAGTTCTACGATCGCCGTACCTTTTGGGGTGTAACGAATTTCCGGGTCTCGAGTTACGTTTCCCATGAGGTGGCAACTGTTCAGGTTGGGCATATCTCTTGTGTGGTAATTGAGGTTTGTGAGTGACTGAAATAGCGTCACACGAACGTGACATATGGGTGAACCACGCGCAAGGTCTTTCCTTGAATATTGTCACCTTTGTGTGACTAGTGGCTGGATGTCAGACAGCGAAGCCGAGAATCTTGTTAAGGAGTTAAAAACGTGGGCTGCAAAGAATAAGAAAAGCCAGTACTCAATCGCCCAATCTCTTGGGGTGGACCGGGAACGTGTCAGCAAGTGGTTTTCGGGAAAAACCGTTCCATCTCTCCAGCACGGTTTGAAAATCCAGAAGTTTCTAAAGCAAAAGAAGAGCGGGAGCACATGAAGATCCCTTTCAAATGACGCGGCCTGAAAGTGTATGAGCCATTGTTCATGGCGTCAAACTGTCCAAGTACGAGTAAAGACTCGGCATGAAGACTAATCTAATGCCTTTAAGTTTGCCCGGCTTGCGAACGGCTACCGTTCGGATAAGCCCAGCATTCGAGAGTTCAAGAAGCGTGGTCCTCGAGAGCCCCATTAGCCGTCCGCCACCCTGACCCGGGCGGCCAGGTTTAGGCATTCTTTCCCACTCCTTGCCTTGAAGATGCGCGGGAATTTCAATTTTCACCATCACGTTATCTCCGATTTCCGGCGATAATCTGCGACATTCGCATGGTGCACGCAAGGCCTATTGCAACCTTTTTGTTAGTTGTTACTATAAGTGCAAATAAGAGCTATTACGTACAGTTACATACAAATTAGAACAAACAAGATGAGGAACTTAACATGAGTTAATCTTTTTGCCCTTAGCTCCGTTTAGAAAGTACCCTCGCGTCAGCGGCCGGGGCGCTTTCAAAGTCGCGGCAAACTGGCGATAGCTTTCTTGAGCGGCTCGAGTTGCATATGAGTGTAGCGACCGTGTACATCGACACTCTTGTGCCCAGTCAGCTTCATCCGCACGTCAGCCGAAATGCCGAGGTTGGCCAGAGCGCTCGAAAAGCTATGCCTCAAGCTGTGAAAGCTGAGCTGCGAAAACTTGTGGTTGCGGCTGGATTGGATTTGGCGCTGATCGATACCGGCCTGCGCCATCAGGGCAGCGAATCTCTTAGAAAGGCCCCTTTGGCCTCCGGTGCTTATCTGTCCCAGCGACGAACATAGAAATCCCGATGGGTTGTCGCCTGCGATTCTGAGTAGATGCTCCTCAAGATCCGGATGAATGGGGACCACAACTTTCTTTCCCGTCTTGCCCTGGGTATAAAAAATCACTCCATCGGCCAAATCAACATTGGTCCAGGTAAGGGAAACTACGTCACCGAGGCGAGGACCGACATAGTAACCGAGTAGGATCGCTGTCTTCCAGTCTGGCGACGCAATTTTCAAGAGCGCCCGCAGGTCGTCAGGCGTGAACACGTCGCGCTCGTTGCTCTTTACCAAGGGAAGGTCAACAGCTTCGGCGGGGTTGTGCAGAATAAGCGCCTGACGACGAGCCGTGTTGAGGACGCTGCGAACCAATTTAAGGTCCAGCTTCACTGTTGCTGCCGAAACCCCTTGCTCGCTTCGGAAGTTTCGGAAATGCTCTATGTCCGCTGGTGTCACCGCGTTTAGGGGCTTGTCCGCCCGGGCCCCCAGAGAAGCGAGAAATTCTTGGATCGCTTTTTTGTAGTGCCGTCCGGTCGTTGGTTTCTTGGCTTGCTGCTTGCCGGAAAGCCAGTTTAAGAAAAAGTCCCGTACGCTCTTGTGTCGTATCGGCTCCTCGCCCGCGCTCTCTAGAATCTCGTTAAGAACCTTAGTCGCCTGGACGGCGGTCAAGTTCCCTCGCCCGGCAGCCTCCGCAGCCTTCTCCCAGGCTCGGCAGATATCTGATGCTTTCTTTCGGTCGGTTTGCTTCGTGCTTTTAAGACAACGTCGCCCGTTGGGTAAAGTGAAAGCGCAATACCAATAAGGTGATCTCCCCCGGGGGTCTTTGTGAAGGCTTGCCATGGGCCAAGCATTCTAAAGTCATAACGATTGTCCAAACAACGTTAAATGTAACTGATGTCGCCCAATGCCGTGGATAGAGGGAATAGGGGCAGCCTCCTGGGGGAAGAAGCTTGTCCAAGGTTGCCTTCAAACCCAAAAGCGTGTCCGGTGGACCTCGCTCTTGGCCGGGTATCCGTATAAATCAAGGTCTCGTTCATTTTCTAAAATGAGTTGAGGTAAGGCATCGGATCCGCCACTGTGATCAGAACCCAGTGACGGCGGTGCCGGCCGCACCGCCGAACATAGCAAATAAGGCCTTCATCAGAGCAACCGCACCGGCGACGCCGATGCCATAGATCACTGTCATTTTCCAGTTTTCGTCTCGTTTCGCGTTCAGGAAACCCGACATGACCATTACACATCCGGCGATAAACCCAAAGATCATGATTAGATTGAGTCCGTTTTTGAGCGGACCGATAAAGCTGTCCAGGGATCCTGTTCCGTCTGCAAACGCTGCATCCGCGAAAGAGCAGACCAGCAGCGCAACGGTCAACGCTTTTCGCCACGGGCCGGCGACACACCATTGCTCGGAATGAAATCGTTGATTCATAACCAAACAATTTTATGATATGTATTCGTTTTTTGCAAGATTAAATTACTTAACATTTTTATGTTATATACTTTAGACAAACTTGCCGCTGACGCCGTCTGTCCGATCGCCCCGGCCGGCATTCAGCAGGTCGGGACGAGCGTAAGAGAAATTCCGATCAACGAGAAAATACTCCTGTTCGAGGCCTCCGGTGCTGGAGATTATGGGCGATCTTCTTGTGACCGAATGGTTTCAGGATGCGGCGGACCTGTTCATCGAGGGCCTGCATAGCCCGGAGCAGTGGCGTCTTGCTGTCGAGCACGTCGCCCGTTTAGGAGATAAACGCGGTCGGAATGCAATGGGTCGTTCCATTGGGATTCTCCAGGATATAGGCCGGACTGGTCACATCCCACGCAGTGTAACCACGCGCTTCGAATGGGCGACCCTTGCCATGGAACCGGTCCGTTAAGCCGAGCATCCAAAAGGCAGGACGGCAGTTAACGTGCGAGGCCGATCAGATCTTCGCGAATTCTCCGCGACCGATCGAAGGGTAAATTCCTGGAAGCCTGGACGGCAACACCGACAGACCGGGTAGCCCTGGAGAAAGATCAGATAGATCAGAACTGCCTTGACACCAAGGCCGAATCCGGGAAATCGATATACGTCAAGACCCGCAAAGTATGTTGAAATCCTTTTCCTCCTCCCTCCAACCTGACGAATTCGTAACAAAATTGAAAAGCTTCGTGGATGAGGAAGAAATCGATCCGGGCAGTCCGACCCAGTTTAGCGGCGAGCGTCCGGTGATCGGTCGTTTCAGTACGCGCCATTTTACGCTCCAACGTCGGGTCGGAATCCATTGGGTACTCTGGTGGCTAACTCCCGGCCAATGGTTCAAGCCCTACCTCAATGGCGACGTGACTGACGCCAACTCAGGGAGCCGGATCGAGTTGACGGGCGGGACTCCCATTCCTGTCAAACTCTTGTGGGTCTTGATCTTACTCGGCGTCTCGGGATTGATCTCCGTCTGGACCGTCTTCAGTTACCCGTACAACATCAGCCATGACCCGGCCCACTCAGCGATGGATTTACTGGCAGGGATTGTCCTCTTGTCTCTGCTCTCCGGACTTCTCGTTCTCTTGCCGGTCGTCGGCTGGTTCCAAACCAGGTTTCATCTCTCCGATATCCTCAACGAATTGCAAAAGCATCTGGACCTGAAGCCGGTCGAGTAGCGTTTGGTGTTCGCCGTTCACCGTTCAGCGTTCACCGTTCGCCGTTCACCGTTCGCCGTTCACCGTTCGCCGTTCACCGTTCACCGTTCGCTGTTCACCGGCGCAGTCAGGACATAGGTAACACTTTTAGTTCAGGACATCGGTGACCCTGAAGCTCCACCTCTCGGTTTCAAACGCTGAAGGTTGATCGCTGCGCCTCCTGAACGTTGAACGGTGAACGCTGAACGGTGAACGCTGAACGGTGAACGTTGTCCGTGGCCTACCCTTTCACCGATCCGGCCAGCAGGCCGCGGACAAAGAACTTCCCAAGCAAGATGTAGATCAGAGCCGTCGGCAAGGCGACAATCACCGCTCCGGCCATGACGACGT
>Ga0206947_1124_pt1 | contig 21129 bp, 18 predicted proteins | sample Alteio_BWOrgHeat_3_FD_153239 | JGI IMG/M metagenome (GOLD analysis project Ga0206947, IMG submission 153239) | Enriched cells from forest soil in Barre Woods Harvard Forest LTER site, Petersham, Massachusetts, United States -... | ecosystem: Environmental > Terrestrial > Soil > Temperate forest > O...
CCAGTGATGTTCTCTGAAGTATTACCTGTGCCAGGAACACCGAATAGCCAACCCGGATTGGTGACGCTCAGCGCGTCATTAACATTATAGTTGCTGATACTGCCTCCCAATCCGTTGGTTGTGTGGAAGCCTAACGCTTGGCCGCCGGGGTAGCCATAGTAGTAAAGCAAGAAGCAAAAATAGTCGCCGTTACCTCGGGAAATGAGTTTTGATATGGATGTACGTGCTCCCGCTGGTGATAGCTGGTGTACATAGGTTCCGTTATAGCCCTTTAGCTCCGAGCTCGAATAATTGTTGGTTATGGTCAAGCTGCCTTGGGACGGGGTAGTGATAATAGGAATGGACAGCGATGCCTGGGCTAGCACGTTCTGGCTCGAATCGAGCAGCTGTACGGATAAGGTTGCGGTACCCGCGCTTGTCGGCGCAGTGTAGACGACGGTGGAGATAGCAGTGACCACCGGATTTCCTCCCGCGAGTGAACCGGGACCTGACAAAGACCACTTGTAGGTCAGTGCACCGGGAGGGGCGGTCCCTGTAACAACCGCAGTAAAAATCTGCTGATTACCCAAACTGACCGAAGTCGTCGGCGTTACGCTCATCTGCAAATTGCTTGGGATAATCGACGAGCTGGCGGAGCCGATGGGGGTAAGCGACGACCCTACAAGGAATCCCTGCACCTTCAGTGTCATCGGCTTGATGTCTAGGCTAGTGGTCAAGAGATAAACGGTGGTTGCGGAAATATCGGTCAGGGTGGTCCCATCGTTACCGTTTTCATCAGTCAGCTTCGCCGACACTCCGCCAGTCAGAGTCCATGTCCATTTGAACGGACCCGTTGCTCCAGTAGGAGGAGCGACCGTAAACGAAACCGGAGTCGTTGAGTCCGGCGAGACATTCACGCTGGTCGGTGTTAAATGAATCGGCGGGATCGCGAGCGTGGCGCTCCAGAGGTCCCCCTGGTTCGAGTGCAGCATGTCTTTCAGGACCGCCGCGAGATCGCCCGTTCCAAGCACGATCGACGCCCCTGTGAGGGCGCCCATGATGACCTTGAATCCAACCGCCAAATAGGTTGAAAAACTCGCTTCCGAGATCGCGGCTCCCGCTGCGTCATTCGCTCCTTTTAAGAGCACTTCGTAAGCATCCCACACATCTTGCGCCCATTGGCTTGATGTGAGTGGTCCGCTCGCGCCGCTGAGGAGCATCTTCGCGGCATATTTCACCGGTGACATGAGATTCGTGGCAGTCGCGGCTGCATCCTGAACGGCGGCTTGCCAAGCCGATTCCCCGATCTTTTCTAAGCTGGCTACCGCCGCATCGATGTTCACTGGCAGCGCATTGATCGATGTGACGCCGACCATGTTCAGGATTAGCCCGAACAGCACATCGCCTATCGCGGTTCGCAGATTGAGCGTCGAAAGATCTGCCTTCCACGTTGAAACCTCGCCGGCATACATGCTTTCGCTGAAAAATGCTGGTTCGACAGAGACTCCCGACGATCCCAAAACGATGATATCGAAGGTGGCTCCCACCATTCCGGTCGGTGGGGAAAGCGGCACCGGATCTGTGGTTACCGGGCTCAACGGAGAGGTGTGCGTAAAAATATCTTTGAGTGCGGTCGCGATATTCAAGCGCTCGGTGGATTGCACATCCAGCGGAGGTTGGACTAGCACGGGGGTCGTCAGGTTTGTCTGAGTCCCGGCGGCGTCGGTCGTGCTCGTCTGATAGACGTAGATTCGGGCATAGCGGCGGAATGTGTTTTGACCCGTGAAAGAAGCTGTAGCGCCAGTCGGATCGACGTTGAGGTCGATACCGCTTTGGGTACCGCCAGTGATCGACAATTGAGCTGGGTCGGCGGCCGGTCGCTTCAATTGAGCAGAATTTCTTCCCCGCTGCAATTGCTCGATGGGCGCAGAGCCACCGATGATTGAGCCGAACGCGGATTGAAGCCCCGCCGTGAGTTTCGAATCGCTCACATGCAACGCATAGGTGTTGGCAAGGATCCTCTGTCCGATAACGCCCGCCAAGGTGGCTACGTTCGGATCGGCCGCAATCAGGGCAAGGATTGCCGCGTTGTTGCCAGCCGGCATCATGTATGCACCGAGCGCGAAGTAGAGCAGGGCAATCGCGGTCGATGTAGGTCCCAGGACGTTGGTTTTGGACGTCGGATCTACGAAGCCAATGAAAATGACTGCTCCGGTAGAGTCCTGAACGTAGGCGAGCGAAGGATTCGTTGGACTCGTAGCCAACTGAAATCCCATCGAACTCCCCACTTTCGCGGTCGAGTGCCCGTTCGACACCTTAAGCCCGGTCAGCTTGGCAGAAAACCCGGTTGGGAATTGAATAGTGCCTGTAGCCGAAGAAAGCCCCGAAGATGAATGCGAGAATCCACCGCCCGCGCCACCGCAACCCACCAATCCAAGCGCCGATAGTGATACCAGCGTGCCACCTGCAAGACGCAAGAACTGACGACGATCGATCTCGACCAACTCAAACATCGCTACTCTTTCCTTCATATGGGCTTCCATTCAACTCGACATTAGCGAGGGTCGCAAGTCGATCGTGAACCGTGTTCACGCAAGTCGTGGAACCAATTACAACCATGGTTACAATGCGGCGTGATATCCAAGTTTGGGGTTCGGTCGTGGTCTCTCCTCCCATTCGCAATAGCCGTTGGCGGGGTTAGTTTCGGCTTGCCGATGACTATGGCTGCGAGTAAAGGTATTCGTTGTTCGATGATTCAGGTCGCCGACAACGAGCGAACCTTTGGGCCGGCATTCTCCTTCCTCGTGCCCACCGGTTGGAAGCCAGAGACTTCCTTTCACTGGACCGGCAACACCTACGTGGCCAGGCTCACCGCGATGACGCCGGATAGGGCTTACATTGTCGACCGGCTGGAGCCGATCAGCATGTCATACAATGCGACGTCGGGAACGGCGGCGACCGGAACCCGGCTCACAAAGGCAACCGACTTCTTACAACTTATTGCGCAGAGTTTTTCCCGTGATCCCGGAATTGGAAATGTCCGAATTATGGAAGTGGAGAACATCGAGCTTCCCCTCAGCGACAACCAGAAGCGAATGCAAAGCTTGCGCCAGATAGGAGGGATGTCTCAGCGGCTCTTTCGACAGCAAGGTTTCCTGAGGGTGAGCTTTGACCGCAATGGCAAGCCTGAGACGGCGGGGATAGAGACCACCGTCGAAGCGTACGGCAACGCAAACAATATGGCTCTCGGACGGTCCGGGGGACAGTTCAACTCAGAGAATGACAGTTACGTCGTGGGTCCCACGCTGTCGATCACCACTCCGATTTCAACCGACCCGGAGAAAGTCAAGGAAGCCCGGATCGTCGCGAATACCGTCCAAATGAGTCCCCAATTCGGACTTTATTGCGCGAGACTGGCGGCGGAGATGGCCCACGCTGCATTCGACGCGACAAGTGCCAATGGCAAACGGCTCATCCAGCAGTTTCGAGAACACACCGACCAAATCATCCAAGATTTCAAGAACCGATGGGAGGGTCGGGACAAAACGGTCCACGACTTCTGCAACTACGTGACGGATCAGCAGGACTTCAAAAGCGCGGACGGCACGATCAGCACCCTCCCCGCCTATTACAGCTACGCGTGGAAGAACGACCAGGGGCAGTACGTACTCACCGACACCCCAACCTTCGATCCCCGCGGAACGGATAACAGCAACTGGGAGCCACTCAAGAAGACCATCCACGGGCAGTAGGGGGCTCAACGCGTGCCCGCAGCAGTGATTAGAGGGCATTGGTCATCGCGCTCAGCTATGGGCTTGGGATGAGAATTGTTGTCGGAGGGAATCTAAACTGACATACTTACATGTAGACGGAAGTTGACCCATGATGACGATTGAAAACGCAGTTTCAAGCGATCCAGAGATTCTTGGCGGAATGCTCTGTTTTTCTGGGACGCGCGTTCCGGTTCGAAACCTCTTCGATTACCTTGAGGGAGGGAGCGGCATTGATGTTTTTCTTGAGTCCTTTGAGTGGATCTGTCGGGAGCAGGTCACCGCAGTGTTGGAACACTCGGCCAGCTCGTTGGAAGTCGAGGCGGGCAAAAGTAACGCTGCATGAGAGTGCTGCATGAGAGTGCATCGATCCCAAGGCCCGTCGATTCTTCTCGGACCGGTTCGAGGCCCTTCATGTCAAAGACGTCGGGTGGCTCGGCATCAAAAATGGCGAACTCGTGATACGAGCCAGCAGCTCTTTCGACATACTCTTCACAATCGATTCCAACATACGGCACCAAACGAGCCTCAAGTCGCTCGCTTTGATCCTCGCCGTCGCTGAGGGTCACTTCAGGTCCGTCGAAGACTACAAGGGACCGATTGAGCGCTTCGAAGAAATCGTGCATGGATTTCAGAAGGGGACCTATCATCTCCTGAGTGGAGGTTCCGAACGATCGTGAAGGTGAGTCCACTCGCTGCGTGTGGTTCCTCTCGAGGATCATCGATAGGAGTAGTCAGCCTGGCGTCCGTACCACAAAGTTAGCGGTCCCGCATGTGCAGGTTATCTTCAAGGGACGAATCTACCGGCCTAAGGTCGTTTTACATCGGCCTCCGTTGGGAGCGGCAGATACAGGAAAAGGTGTGCTGCTTCGATTCACGAGAGCAGCCGTTCAAGTTGCGCTGGGCGATAGGCTTTGAGTAACACCATCACGCTGGAGTCTGCCGACGAATTTGCAGGAAGACAGGAGGACGAGGATCTGTCTGGAGAGGAATGCAACGGGCGCGATAGCGAGTCCGTACCGCAACTCAAAGCAATGAGAATCTCGTACATCATCGCTATCGCGACTGCGCTGCTCCTACGGTGTGCGTCGGCCCAAACGACGGGACAATCTCTCGAGACGTTCGTGCAATCAATGCATTGGAACCCATCCACACAAGGGCCGTTGATGGTGCTTGAACCGGGTGCGGTCAAGAAGAAGCAGACGGCAGAAGGCCTTGCCGGATACGAACGAATGCGTGTTTCCCTACCGGGGTTGTCAGCGATCGTGCCCGACACAATGGTTGTCATCGACGATAGCTTGGAGCAGGCGCCAAACATGTATGACGGATTGCCACGGCATTCCAAAGTTCTCTACCTTATGACGACTTTGAATGCCGATCAATGGGAAGCCATCACCGGTTCCGGCCTCGGCCTTTCTCAACTCACGCGAGATCAAAAGGCGGTCCTCAATTCGATCTTGCCAAGACCCTTCGTTTACTCGACGTTTCAAGTAAGCAATGACCACGACGTCAAACCTGCAGAAGCAGGAATCACATTGAGCGATTCGGACCAACAGGCGGTGCGACTGCACCTGGAACGCACCCTGATGCTTATGCTGCCCGTAGTCGGGCGGCCGAATAGTGTCACACCCAGGACGACAAGGGATGACGGCGGAAAGCCAGGCGAAAGGGTCTTTCACTGTGACTCGGAGGAAGGATTCGACAAAAGGGACGCATTCGGAATCAACATGCGACAAACGAGGCCAAACCAACAAAAACCGAGCGGCCTCGACTATCGTTCGTCGAAGTTGAGCGGCAGCATCCGATTGAATTCATCCGAGAGAATCTCAACCCTGCTGGATCGCGTGGGCCAAGCAACCGGATTTGAGATTCGAGCCGACTTGCGTGTCGGCGATCTCAAGATGGAGTGCATTGGTCGCACAGCACCGATCTCAAGTGTGTTGAAAGCCATCGCCTTGGCCGTTACAGGTACCTATCGCAAGGTTGGATCCGCATATGTTCTGACATCCGACCTCGAAGGAATCGGAACGCGGAAGTTGAAATTGGCAGCCTATGACAGCGATCTCAACACCAAGCTACAGACCGAAGAGACCCTTTGGCGATCTCAGATTTATAAGAGTGGACATTTAAATCAACTTCGGTTCCGTGCCGACGATCCGCTCACGCCCGACGACAACCTGGCGAGGAAACTTGACCAGGGCTCGCCTGGGAGCAGAACTAAAATCGGCGCAGCCGACCTCACACCGAGTCTAAGGGATTTCGTCGAGCGTCAGAATCAGATTTACCAAGGTCAACAAACGACTGCAGACGGTGCGTACGTGCAGTCCGAATACCAGTTCTCTTATATCCTGCCTAGCGGTGAATTGACTCGCCAGGAAACCGGGTCGCTCGGAGTACACGAAAGGTTTGCGCTGGCAAATCCAGAACCGCGGCGAATTCCTCAGTTACGAACGCAACCCAAGCTAGATTTGACCGCGATCAAAGAACCAGTTAAGCTTTGTATGGTTGCCGATACCGTAATTGAAGCGCAACGCGCTGTTGAGCAAGCCCTACGATATGGCTTTAAAGAGATTTGGATCGACACAGTCTCCAACGAAGCATTAACGGCGGCACTCTCTGCCGCGCCGATAGAAAAACTGAAAGTGTCGTTGGCAGTTCGACCGTTCGCATACCGTGGCCCTTCCGACGCCCCCTTCGCTGATCGTACGCTGTTTGGCGACACGCCCCTAGAGTCGCTGGAACGACGAAAGGCAGACTCAATCTGGAACTCGGCTAGTCAAACGCCCGATCAGTCCGGCTCAATTACAATCCTGTCGAAGGGCTATCTGAATCGAGTAACTGCGGTTGCCAAGCTATCGAAAGCGCCTGGCCTTGCCGGAGTCGGGATTCTCAACCCAACCCCTCCCGGTTATAACGGGCTTCGGACGACAGCCATCAGCATTTCTGGCTTGTACCTCGAAAAAGGAAACTTCGGTTTTGCAGAAGATATCAGAGCCGCCTTTCTTCGCGAGCACAACATTGATCCGATCGATCTTTGCCCTCCAGGCATCTTCACGAATTCAGATTTACGGCAACCCTTCTTCTTAGACGACGCCTTGCGGGGCGGCAACACGACTTACGATGGCTCCGAAAAGCCGGACACAACGATGGCGGACATGTTGGAGACCTTCGATGGGTGGCTCGCCAAGAAGAATCGCGGATGTCTTGAAAAGCTTCTGAATGCGCTTGCGGGGTCGGGACCCGACTTCAAAGTGTCGATCGAAACGATCCCGCAAGCGATAAATGACGCCATCCAGTTCAAGTCCGAGTTCGTTGATTGGAAATCGGGAGACCCGCTTCCCGAGATCGCAGCCGAGCCCCTAGGATCGAGGCAGCCGGAAATCGGTACGCGCGTGATGAAGGTTTCAGTTACCGATTCAAACTCAAACTACCCGTACGCCATTTTGAACTACATGGCAGGCAACATCGGCAACGGCCCACGAATTCCTGGTGTCGTCCTCGATATGACCGCGATGACGCCAAAGCAAGTTGAAGCTTGGTTGAGTCACACACTTATACGCTTAGCCAAAGACGAGAGCGCAAGTGGGTCTATTGCGAGAGCTTCGAGATTGACAGCAAGCCTTTCGCGACCGGGCGAGTCATCTCATGTGACTTCAGTGGGGGCAGGTTCAGGGTTTGTAGCGCATACCAAGTCAGATTTTATGCCTTGGCAGGTCCAATGTAACCCGTCGAGAGCACGACATCGTCGTAGTCGACCGAGTTGTCCTGGCGGGCTTGGTGGATGTACACGTCTAGTCCGAAGCGCTTGAGCCGGACGTCGGGACTGGATCGCCATTCGAAACCTCGGTAGTGTTCGTAGAGCTTTCCGTCGATCCATGCGGCTAACTCGCCGTCAGCCTCCCCAGGAGTGTTGACCTTCACCATGATCTCGCAGCACGTCCAGCGGTCGCGCGGAATCAGGCGACGTGACGTGGGCTCCGGCGCCAGCATGTTTCCCCAGAAATGTCCGTCCTTGTCCCTCGTCATGCCCATCCAATAGGTGTAGAAGTACGAATATCCGGGTGGCTGAACTCGGCCCCAATCCCTCCACGTCTCGAAGCTCGCGATGAAGTAATCGTCGCCCTTTGGACGTATTCCCGCGGTGCCCGTCCCGCGCCATTTGTTGTCTCCGGCCATGCCCGTCAGGGCAACGCCCGTGTGATTCAGGTTGCCTTGATCGTAGTCTGCCGCAAACTTTATGTAGTATCGCAAGTAAAGGCGTTCGTATCCCTGGTCGCCGATCCAGTAACTAACGCCGGCGCCACTCTCCCCGCCGTTGCGGTTCACCGCCGTGAGATGCAGCGCGTGACCGCCAGAACGCCCCCCATCGACAATTCGGGCGTGCCCTTCCTTCTCGCCTCGCACCTCAAAATACTGCGACAGTTGCCCCTCAAAACCATCGGTGAACAAAACCTTGCCTGGCGTTTGGAGTTTGGCGATTTCTGCCTGGGAGTCTTTCGCGAGCACGGGCTCCCCCGACTGAACAACCGACAGGAAAGCGAGGACAGCGATCATAGCGAATTATGGGTGTGGCATACGTAAAGGCCCGATAGCTTCAAGTGGATCGGTCGTCATCGGGACGCAGCAATTCCCTGATTGTAAAGAGCAAGTACTTCAGCGGCCGACAAGGCCCGATTGTAGACTCGCACGTCGTCGATCTCGCCGTTCCACCCGTAGTTGTAGCTCGAAACCGGAAAGGCGTTGTTGTTGCCAATACCAATTCCCGGATTGGAGCTCGGATCGAGGGGTACTACCGGGGTGAGGTCGGAATGACCAAGGAGTTCACCGATAAGCTTGCCATTTTCGTACAGCCGCATTGTCCCCGATGGTTGATCATATGTCGCACTGATCAGCGCAAACGTATTCAACGGTAGATCGCCACCAAATACCTGTAAGCCTTCGTTTGGAACTGCAGCGCCGCATACTTCGAACTGAAGGGTGCCGTAAGGACTGATCGACATGTAATAAGGATCCAGTCCGCCTCGGTCGTCGCCGCAGAAAATGATTTGGCTAGCGCCTTTAGAAGGCGAAGGGTACGAGAAAATATTCGCCCAGGCACTCAAAGAAAACGAACCCTGAAACTGCATATCCGCCGCGGCGGGCAAAGTAACCGCCATCGTGTTCCCGTCGAGCACAATTCCCTGGCCAAGGATGCCTTTTGCGTAAGTCACCGCACCAACCGTCGTCCCGTTCAAGGTGCCAACCGAGTCAGTCGCATCGCCGTCGAATTTCCACTCATGAATAAGCCCGTTCGTCAGCGAAACACTGCTCGATGAGCCCGCGCCGCCTCCACCGCAACCAACTAGCGCCAATCCAGCACAAACCAAAGCCGAGCAAATCGGCCACGTATTCCCTTTCCGTTGTAGCTTCATGACCAAGAACCATAGGCTATCACATTGAAAGTTGCCAAGATCGAATTGTCTGAATTCTTCCAATGCAATCCGCCATTCCCGCTTCGACGCGCCGCCGAAGGTCGTCGATGACACTGCCTCCGCTCGCACGAACAAGCTGTTTAGAGGGCATCAAAACAAAAACGAGACGCTCTAAAAGGATTTAGGTATGGGTGCTGGGCGCCTGGTAGTATTCCGCCATGGACGTGAAAAGGAGTTTGGCCGAACAATATCACGCCGCATTAGCGATGATGCGCCAATGCATTGAGCGGTGTCCGGATGATCTGTGGTCTGGCCCCAGGCCGGAGAAGGATCCGAAGCATTACGTCGATCGAGCGTTTTGGCGGATCGCATTCCACGGACTCTACTTTGCGCACCTGTACATGGCACAAACCATCGACGATTTCGTCCCGCCGCAATCTGGCTCAGCCGTTAGGGATCTGCTTGGGGCCGAGCGGATGTGGGGGCCGCTTATCGAGATCGAGCCATACGATTTACCGACGGGCACCGAGGCGGTCTCGAAAGAGGGGATGGTCGAATACCTTGAGTACGTCGAAGGGATCACTGACAAGATCATTGCCGGGTTAGACTTGGACTCCGAGACGTGTGGTATTCCTTGGTACAAGAACATCTCGAAGCTGTCTCACGAGATGATGAATATTCGACACCTTCAGGGTCACGTTGGGCAGTTGTCCGAGCTGTTGATGCTGCGTGATGTCGATATCGATTGGGTCGGAAAGCTGAAGCGCCAGTCTCTAACCTGATAAGTGCTGATCGATCAGCCTCTTCATCACTCGTAAAGCCAACCATTCGCCCGTTGGCAATACGTTTGCCCTGCTTACATCGCTTCGTTGCCCCAATCGCCAAAAATCGGTTGCTCGCGATGTCCTAAGATTTGGTCGTCAATCCATGAATTTTATACAGAAGGTAGAAGAGAATGGCCAGACTTGAGCTGTGCAAGTTCGGCATGGATGGCCCGTATCTTGATGGGATCGCAAGTGTCTATGCACAAGCGTTAAATCTTGATTGGAAGGCGGAATATGCCGGCTTTCGTCACTATGTACAGACTTTCCCCGAATTTCAAGGGCGGGTGGCTGTCGTGGGGGGCGAGGTTGTCGGCATCGGTTGGGGTACGCGTACTCAGCCTGGAGAATGGTTGTATGACCGCGTTGCCGTTCAGATCGGTAGCGACCACCAAGTCCTGCAGGATGCATGGCTGCTGAATACCCTGGCAGTTCTCGAAGAATACCGGCGTCAGGGCATCGCATCTCACCTACACGATGCTCTGCTGGAAGCCCAGCCATGCACCCGCGCTTTGGTGTGCACGTCGATCGATAATGAATCTGCGCGTAGGCTCTATGAACTCAAGGGCTGGCAGTATTTCCAGCCCAACTGTACGATCAATGCTGGAACGCGAAGGATGGTCGTCTTGCGTAAAGAACTCAGCGGGGCCGCCAAAGAACCCATAGTCTCGGTCCCCATACAGCCTCAAAGGCCATCGGCCCAATATCCCTGAATCATCGCCCTGGAGTGGCTGGCTCTGCGCCCAGATCGATGAGAAATCGAAGCTCACCATGGCTAGGGTGAACATCCGGCAGGTCACCTAACAGGACGCCCCCATTCTTTTCGATCACTTTGCGTGAAGCGACGTTATCTGCGCCGCACGAAGGCATCAGCTTATAGATGTCCAGTTTTCTTGCTTCAATCAGCAGACATTCGAGAGCATTGGTCGCGTACCCCTGCCGACGCTTGCTTGGCCGCACCGCGTAACCTACATGATGGCCAACTCGATCGGAACTGGGCGTATAGGTGAGGCCCAGAATAATCCGGCCCGCAAATCCTTCATCGTCAATGATCCAGAACTCCTTGGAAGGGATGTGCCCCTCCTTTAGGTTCTTCCCTATCGATTGATCGTGAAGTCGTTGCACATAGGCGGGAAACTGCTCTCGGGTCATGTCTTCCGACACTTGGGGAATTCCCTCGACCGCAAATTCGGCCATCGCCTCAAAGAAGCTGTCTATGTACTTTTCCGATGGGGTTTCGAGGTTGATCATGGCCGTAGGAGGCAGAGTCACATGAGCGTGTAGATCAGGCCTATTTCTTAGTACAGACTATCCCTTTTACCCAGTTCGCAAGCGACCCATGCAAGACGAAGGCACAAACCATCACTCGACTCTACGGTTTTGCCAAACAGTTTGAAAGGGCCTGACCGCGTCTTTGACGTGGCCTCTCTACGGCTCAGCGTGTTTCGCAGCCTGATACTCGGCCTGTTTTCGCACGAGCTCCTCGACTCGCTTTCGAAGGATGGCTATCGAGTAGTCCGGTTCTCCTGCCTTTGGCAACTCTACAAGGTACGCGTTTGCGGTGCGTACGTAGCCACTGGCAATCGCCATTTGGCATTCGCTATCGATGATGGTTAGCGGCGTGTAGCCGTTTCCAGTTGGACGAAGATCCGTCCAAATAGGCAGGGACTTCGACTTGGCGGCAGCTATCATCTTTCCGAATATCTTCATTGAGAGGCTCCATCCAGTTTCCTCGAGCGGTACCGGGTGAAGGCGGCGGAACTCATCGAAGTTCTTTTCGGCGCCGTCGATATCCCCCATTTCAAACTCAAGCCGAGCCAGCCGATCGTAGTTGGCTCGTTCGCCCTGTTCCGGAATCAGCTCTGTCTCGATGATCGATTTGGCTTTGGCAAACTCACCGTTCTTTTGGGCATCCCTAAATCGAGCAGAGATTTTCGACAGCCGGTTTAGTTTCGCCATATCGTGGAGTGAGTGGGAGTCGGTTTGGGCAGCAGCAGACACCACTACTGCCAAGGCTCCAACAATGAGTGCACTTCTTATGCCCATATCTCTCTTATGATGCATGTTCAGATCGGATCATTCAATTGTCGTGTCGCAAAACGCAAAGCTTGATCCAAGTCCGCCCAAAGATCGTCGACCGACTCGATTCCAACGCTGAGCCGTAGCAATGTCGGCGGTAAGTGGGTCTGGCCAGGGATTACCGCGCGGCGCTCGATCGTTGATTCCACGGAGCCAAGGCTGGTGGCGTGCTGGATAAGTTGCAGGGTCGCGCAAACTTCATCCGCCGCTTGGGCATCGCCACGGACATCGAATGAGACGATCGTACCGAAGCCCTTGAGCTGCCGCTTGGCCGCTTTATGGGTAGGGTGGCTCGGCAACCCGGGATAGCGAGTCTGGATGACCGAAGGGTGGTTCACAAGGCGCACTGCGATTTCCATCGCGTTTTGCTGGGCCCGCTCCAGTCGCACCGCCAGAGTCCGAACACCTCGAGTCGCCAAAAAGACTTCAAGCGTCCCCGGGGTTCCACCGACAAGCACCCGTGCCCGCCTCAAACCTTCCAGTAGTTCCGGTTTCTTAACGGTGACCACGCCCCCGAGGAGGTCGGAGTGTCCGCCGATAAACTTGGTGGCGGATTGCACTGAAACGTCTGCGCCAAGGTCTAAAGGTCGCTGATTGAGTGGGGTCGCAAAGGTGTTGTCCACGGCAAGGATCGCACCAGCCTTGCGGGGCGCCACGCAGATCAAGTCCAATTCGGCCACGGTAAGCAGGGGGTTTGAAGGGGATTCGAGCCAGATGAGATCGGCCCCGTCGCACATATTGATCCATGCTTCCGTGTCCTCCATGGGAATGCAATGGACCGTCCATCGCCCTCGTTCCTCCCCAACTCTCGCCAGACTCGTGACTGCTTGATAACAGTCGTCCGGCAGTGCGATGATCGACCCGACGGGCAGTTGCTCAAATACAGCGGCGATTGCCGCCATCCCGGAGGCGAAAACAAGCGAAGTACCGCCTTCGAGGCCGCCGAGAATCTCCTCCAAAGCCTCCCAAGCCGGCGTACTGTCATTTCGAGAATAGGATCGGCCATCCCCAAGGACGAAATTCGATGCCGGGATAGGGGGAACGTTGAGCGGCGAGCCAGGTTCCCGATTCCGCCCTGCCGAGACGAGCCATGATTCCACCGACCACGACTGCGCGTTAGGTTCTGATTGGTTTCGGCACCTCATTGCTCAATCATGGCTGACCGGACAGAAAAGGATCTCGGAAATCACAGTGTTGACGCATTGGAGTGTTCGAGGGACGGACAAGTGCTCTGGCACACCTCGAACGCTCAACGCTTAACACTTATATCCTCTTCCCTGATCGAGAGGTTTCCAAACTAGATCGTCGTCCCTATCTTTCGTAACCATGAACGGAGGTCTTCCCTTGCGGCGGTGCTCAGAATTTCGACGAACTTATCCATCGGGAGCGGGCCCGGATGGTCGGCGGCAACGGTCCGGTAGTCCTTGAAGAAGCGAACGAAAAAGTCGGTTCCAAATCGCCGATAAAGTCTGAAGAAGATGTATGCAGCCTTATCGATACCAAGCTTGTCGGTGCGAAGCGGATCGACCCGAGCGAGGGTGGGATCCTCTTGAACGAGCCTTTCTGAACGCATCGCTGCCGCACAGTGTTCCTGCAGAGACACGTTACCGGCAGCTTTGGCAACCTCGTTGACGCAAGTTGCGGAGCAGAACTCGACCCAGGCGTCGTGAAAACCACCGGGCATCCGGGCGGGTTCTTCCCACATCTGAGCCAGATCACGAGCAGTCGACAGCATGAATTGATCCATGCTTTGCGAGGTCGACTTGACGAGCGAGGCGCCGTTCCACAAATCGGCGCCACTTGGAAGGAGCAAGACATCAAGGGGCACGTTCGGGTTTGGCGGATCACCCAAAACCGCCTTCTCTGCCATGTACACCTGGTCGAAGGCATCGGCAAGGACCTGTACCTGGGGGTCGGAGTAGAGGCTAGAGTAACGAAGGGTAAACCGCGCACGTTCGATCGCATTCTTCGGAAGTACCCGGGGCGCGTTCTCGCTGCGAGAGACGATCGGGCGCTTGGACCCTAGCCAACGGATCGCATCCTGTAAGGCGTTGCGGACATTTGGTTCCTTGGAGCAAAGCTCGATCAGTTTCTCAGCCGACATCGCAAGAATGAGAACCCGTCCCGATCCAACCTGATAACCGGCGAGAATTGGACCCGCTTCCGGGCGATCGACGACAACGATAGGCCGATCGGAAGTAAGGATCACTGAATCTTTGGATCGAGGGTATAGCCGCGTCAACTCGTTCGCCCATCGTGGTGAAAGTTCAGCTGCAGGAATCTGCTTAGCCAGGTTTCCCCGGTCGGTCAATTCCAGGCCGAACTGCTTGGCCAACGAATTCAGAGCGAAGGCGTCGGCTTCGCCGGCGCGTTCCAGATGCTCGGATGGGCTGCCCAAAATGAGAATCCCACCTCCCGCCTTGTCCACAAACTCCCGCAGCTTCGTTAGTTCGGCTTCCGAATAGGCCACGGTTCCCCACCCGGAATGGCAGGCGACGACGACATCGTAAAATGCCAAGTCGAGGTTGACGGGCGACTCGAGGGAGACTGTGGGAAAGAAGCCACTTCCCTTCAGGCCCTTGAACAGGTCGACGTCCGCTTGTTCGCAGTAATCGTTGGCAAGGGAAATGAGCACGCCAGGGTGTTCGTTAACCGGCTCGGCTGGCACGGCTGGTTTGTTTGAAGCACGTGCACTACCAGGACCTCTTGGCGGCGAATTCCTGGCAACTAAAGGGACTCTTGGCGGCGGAAGTGGGGGAACGGTCAAGCGCAGGACCGGCTGATCGGACGGTTGGGGAGTTGCTGCCAAATAACACGTGACGATCGCGTCTCGGGCGGTTGCTTGCAGTAACGACCATCCTCCCGCCTTGGCGGCAACCGCGTCGGGAACGCTTAGCCGCAGAGTTCTCGGGCCGAAAACTACCGAAGCATGCCCGTTTTCCAACTGTTTGGCATAGAGCACCAACGTCAGTTGATGGTGGGCATCGTCAACCCCGCGGATGCATCCATCGAACCGTATCTCTCCCGGCTGAGGTTTGGGACCGGAGAGTTGAACTCGTGGCTCGGCGATGACTTGGGCGTTCTTGAGTGAAGGAAACGGATTTCTCACCCGCGGCATCGTTGGGCCGTCACCTGGAGCGTAAAGCTCGAAATGGAGGTGAGGACCGGTGGCATCGCCGCTCATTCCGACGTAGCCGATGAACTGGCCCGCGAAAACGTGCTGACCCGGCACGAGATCGGGCGAAAACATCACGTCTCGCGAGCCTGCTTCATCGTGGGTTCCCGGGTTGTCGTTGTTCAAGTGGGTGCCGAGCATTGCCCACCCGTCGTCCCCATAGATCCAGAAAGACATCTCCTTGAAGCCAATGGTCCCGGAAAAGGGTGCGACGATCGGAGACATCTTCTCTGCTCGGATGTCGATCGCCGCGTGCAGGAAGCTTCCCCGATTCGACTCATAGTCGTCGTCCCACCGGGTTTTCGCGAGGATAGGAAAAATCATCGGGACCACGACGTGCTCATCCGGCAACGGATCGAGCCCGTGCTGGGGTACCGGTGGAGGAGGCCCCCACGCAGGATCCTGCCCGAATGAAGTCGCTACAAGGTTGGCAAGAAGCAGCGTGAGACAGATTCTAGATGACATGAGCAGGTTTGATATCGACTACGTTGTGGTAGCTGTCGTCAGCAAGGTACGCGCGAGGTCAGCCTCGTGCTGGTCAGTGCAACGATAAAATTGGATTATGCATCTTCGTGTATGCTCGACAACTCCACCAATGACCAAGCAAATCGTAAGCACCGACCAGGCGCCACAATCGCCCATGTACAGTCAAGCCGTTCGAGCGGGCGGCCTGCTGTTTGTTTCAGGACAAGGACCCTATGATCCAGCCTCCGGAGCGATCGTCGGAAGCACGATCCAAGAGCAAGTGGCGCAGTGCCTGCGAAATGTTTCCGCAATTCTCGAGGCAGGCGGAACCTCGCTGGAACGCATCGTCAGCGCTACCTTTATCTTGGTAAGCCCAGAGGACTTCGCCGGACTAAACGAGGAGTGGTTGAAGTGGTTTCCGACGGACAAACCGGCTCGACAAGGCGCCCAACTACCAGTCCGCATCGAAGGCTTGCGGGTGTCGATTGCAGTAATCGCCGAAGCGTAGTTTTCGCTGACTAGGCTACGTCCGCTGTACACCTACAGGAGCAACGGGTGGAGGTCTGCGAACTCGCGCCATAGATATTGCTTTTGGCGAAGCACCTCAAAAACGGTTTCGAGGCCGTGCTGCTCGACGAACGCTCACTTGTGTAGAGATGGTGGATCAGCTGCTCAAATCCACCTAGTCGTAACTTCTTGAGGTTCAGAGAGCTGCCTCATTTCAGTTCGGGAAGCAGCGACTTGAATGCCTTTTGCGACTGATGTCTCTGGCAGCACTTGACAGGCAGACCGAATCGCCCGACTGACCGCGCCGTTTGAACGCGCGAAGCATACATGGCCGAGTTGTTAAGGGACAAAGATGGTGCTCTGCTCGTCAAGAACCACCGTCCCACTGCGCAGCATCAGCGGCTTACTATGGTCTTCGTAGGGCCGAGCTGCAGGATTTTTGGGAGATTCTCGGCGAAAGAGCCGCACGAGAACGAATCGAACCTATTCCAACTGGCGCACGCGGGTGTGCCTATCGATTCCGCCAGGCGATCTAGCTCGACCTCCACGACATCAAAAAAAACTTCTCGGAGCGACCGCCGAGCGCTTCAACGACTCATCCCCTCACGAGGATCGAAGAGATCTCGGTACAGATTGCGATCACTGGCGCGCGTTTGCCCAAACGCACCCAGCGGAAAGCGGCGCCGAAGAGACTGCTAGAAATGACAGTCGCTAGCGTCTCCCGGCTGTTTTCCCCGAACAACTCTGCATAGTTGCTCTTGTTCCCAAGCCAGCCATATGTCATCCAATACAGCTCTTCCTGGATGCCCACCGCAATTGCCGCATGCATGTCTCCCTGAGTCCCCGGACATCCTTTGTGAATCTTATCCACGAACTCGAAAACGGCAGTTGCGAATAAGACCAGATTCTCTTGGCTCAGTTGGGGCTTGTCGGAGAACATTCGGTAGATCGAGGCCGCCAGATCCGCTTTGGCGACATGCACCGCGAGGTCCTGCTTGTCGACGTAGTGAGCGTAGAAGGTAGCGCGATTTACCGTGGCTCTTTCCGTTATGTCCAGCACGGACACCTCAGCATAGGGCTTTTCACCAATCAAGTCGCGATAAGCATCCTCCAATAGCTTTCGAGTTCGCCGCACGCGGGGGTCGCTGTGCTCGCGCCCTTTACATCCACCCACGGATTGAGATTGCTTTTGATCCGGTACCAGTGATTCCACTTTTGATGCCTCGCTTAAAAATGTCCAACACCGTGCGCTCGGATGTCGCTTTCACAACAGATCGGGGCAAGTGTATGAAGACAATTCGGACTCTGTAGACGCAGTATACGCCACGTGTTGCCTAAGCGACACCTGTTGAAAGGAGCTAATACCATGTCCACATTACTGCGTATCGATTCGAGCCCTCTTGGCGCCTCATCCATTTCGAGGAGCCTAACCGCTGAGTTCGTCAAACAATGGGAGCAACGACATCCGAACGGCACGGTGATCACACGCGACCTCACCGTCAGTGGGCTCACGCCAGTTGACGGCGCTTGGATTGCTGCCGCCTTCACGCCTGCCGCGAACCGCACCACGGAGCAAAGCGAGCTCCTAAATCTGTCAGACGCTCTGATCACCGAGTTAAAGAGCGCAGACCAGTGTGTTATCGGTGTCCCGATGCATAACTTCACAATCGCGGCGAACCTCAAGCTCTGGATCGATCAGATTGCACGGGCGGGCGAAACCTTTTCGTACGGGCCGCAAGGTCCGGTGGGCCTGCTTCCCAACAACAGAGTCACCTTCATGGTCGCTTCCGGTGGCGTGTATGGCCTGGGCTCCGGAATGGAGTCCCTCAACTTTGTCGAGCCCTACTTACGTGCTGTTCTTGGCTTCTTGGGCGTGACAGACGTTCAGTTTCACGTGGCCGGCGGAGTTGCTCAACTTCGCACTGGCACGGTGGGCTTGGAAGAATTCCTCATGCCACATGTCCAGTCCATCCAAGCGGCTCTCCTGCCTGCCTGAGCCCAAAGGAGATGATTATGCAAACCAACAAAAAGAATAGGATTATCTACTGGGTATCCACCGCGCTGTTTCTCTTTCCGTTAACGTTCAGCGCGATCCTCTATCTGACTGGAGCGCCGCCGATGGTGCAAGCCATGCATTCACTGGGCTACCCGACATACCTGCTGACCATCCTTGGCGTGGCCAAACTTCTGGGAGCTGCCGCAATCATTACTGGTCGGTCACAACTGCTCAGAGAATGGGCGTACGCTGGATTCACATTCGTTCTTCTCGGAGCGGCGGCATCGCACGCATTGTCTGGCCAAGGCCCCCAGAGCGGCGCGCCAGTTGCTATCTGGCTGATCATGCTTGTCTCATACCGATCATGGAAGAGGATCGCCTCAACGGAGGTTGTCCTTCTTCAAGGACCGATGCAAGGAGCACAAGCCTGATTCTGGACCGTAAGCATGAACAGAAGTCCAGTGGGTCCAGGTCAAAATGAGAGTCGACCTATGAGTAAGCACTTGCCCATCTCACCAGAGGAAGTTGCAGATCGTCTTTCGATCCGTGAGCTTGTGGAAGCTTACGCGCATTGTGCAGATCGGCGCGATGCAGAGGGGCAGATGGCTCTGTTCACCGAGGACACCCACTTTGTGGTGTATATGGACGCCAAGGATCCGAATGCCTCGATGGAGTTGCACTCAAGGACTGACTTGGATCCCGTATTCGCAGACTTGAACAAGTACGATGCCACGACACATTTCGTCGGTCAGAGTACGGTTTTCACGTTGACAGGTGATCGTGCCACCGGTGAGGCTTATTGTCTGGCTCACCACATCAGTGTCGACGGCGACAAGCGACGTTTGATGGTTGCTTCGTTGCGCTACCAAGACACATTTGTGAAAGTCGATGGTTCTTGGCTGTTCTCCGAACGGCTGCTCTATGTTGACTGGGTAGAGGAGCGCTCATTGCTGTGACCATGCAAGAACTTCGGACGGCAAGGCAAGTCAGGTAGGCGGTAAAGGTCGAAGCATCTCAATCCGGATCAGAGCTTTGTTGAGGTGTTTTGTGCACGGTCAGATCGGTGACAACACCGCCTATTTGCGCATTATCGGCGCCTGGCTCATCATCTGAACGGCTGGGTCGAAGCTGGCTTCGACCCAGCCTTCGATTACGAGGACCTCGAGGACCTCGAACCACACCCTCGCCAATTCCCGAGTACGTGTGAATCCGGCGCGTTTGGCTTCGAATCCCGTTCGTTCCCAAATGAAGAGAATCTCCCGCTCCTTTTGCAGAGCCCGGAATACGAAGCCGAAAAGGAGATACATCGGCAAGGTCTTTCCGTCGCGGAAGTAGCATTCCACTTGATGAACCCGTCCATCTTCATAGACTCCCACTACATCCTTTCGGGCGCCCTCGAGGCGAAGTTCGAAGACATTGTTCTTTTGGAAAGTCCATGAGATGGGCTGGCCGCTGTATTTTTTGGCGAGGGCTTTGATGGCGGAAACGTCGAACGTGCCGGCAAAAGGGATTCCGCTGAACTCGTCGGTAAAGCCACCGGTGCCCAGCCACTGAAAGGCATCATCCGGCTCCAATTCCAGACCGGCGTTTCTTGCGATATCGGAGCAGTAGGCCCTCAAATCGGTGAACTTGCCGTTAAGCGAATACCAGTAGTTTGCGAACCGGATGTGGTTGCCTACATGCTTGGATTGGATCCGCTCGTATTCGCCCTTCAGCCAGTCCTCATCAACCTCACCCCGCATGATCTCGAGGATCGAGAAAGCAACCCGTTTGGCACCCGTCATTGCGAGCGTCATCCCGGCCGCCAATATTGGATCGGCAAAGCCGGAAGCATCGCCAACCAAAAACCAGTTCTCACCTGCCATTCGCCCCGCGATGAAACTCCAGTCTTTCGTGGCTTGGAGTCTGTCCTCCCGGGACGCATTCTCGACAAGCTTTGTGATGCGAGGTTCTTTCGCAATCGACTCCCTATATAGAGCGTCGGTGGAGAGGCCACAGTTCTTGTAGTAGTCGGCGGAGGTGACGAGACCGATCGACGTGCGAGTCGGCCCGAGCGGAATGAACCACAGCCAGCCGTAGCTGAGGCTCATGACCTGCACCAGAGTTCCTCCAACTCCGACTAGCTCGGCCCAATCGGCGTTTTGCCAGTAGTCCCATATCGCGATATTTTTCAGCGCGGTAGGCGAATCGACCGGAATGTCGAAAGCCTTGCGGATAGTGGCACTGGCCCCTGAGGCGTCTACGAACCAGTCAGCAAAGACGGTTTCTTCCTCACCTGTTTTGTCTTTGACTACCAAATGATCGACTGCGTCGCCATTCCGCAGGACGTTTACGACTCTCGTCTCCTCGAAAACCTGGCAACCCATTTCGGCAGAGTGGTCGAGCAGGATCTCGTCAAAAATCGCTCGATCCACCTGGAAAGCCGTCTGTGCTCTTTGGCCTTCGTATTTTCCCGGTCTAGGTTGATCTTGAAACTCACCGTCACGGATGAACAAGGACTCCCACAAGTCGTCATCGCCTTCGGGTCCCCAACGGTAACGCGCCCCGAGCTTGATGGGAAAGTCCGCCGCTTCCACTTTGTCCCAAACCCCCAACTCGTTAAGGATTACCGGCACGGCAGGTAATTGGCTTTCTCCCACGTGATCTCGTGGAAAAAGGTCCCCCTCGAAGATACAAACTTCGAGATCCGGTCGATGTTTTCTGAGAAACGTTCCGACGGTCGATCCGGCAGGCCCCCCACCAATAATGGCCACATTGCACTTCATGGGCTAGTGCTTAAGTTTAAGCCTTAATACTGCCTGCTGCCCCTCACATTTCGTGCGGATTATGCCGCTGAATCGACAAGAGGTTTGCCACCCGCTAATCTAATAGAGTCGCAACCGGGTATCCAGCAACCCATCGATTATTTGCATTCCTGCTTGTTCAA
>Ga0206947_1125_pt1 | contig 21089 bp, 16 predicted proteins | sample Alteio_BWOrgHeat_3_FD_153239 | JGI IMG/M metagenome (GOLD analysis project Ga0206947, IMG submission 153239) | Enriched cells from forest soil in Barre Woods Harvard Forest LTER site, Petersham, Massachusetts, United States -... | ecosystem: Environmental > Terrestrial > Soil > Temperate forest > O...
TCAATGACCACAACCATTTTAAAAACTTTTATTGAAACCAATAAAATGGCGCTAAGCTATTAAACTGTGGGGAAACCAGTAGCAGGAACACCATACACAGCCCAGCAACGTATAATATATATTCCGTTCCTTCTCTGCTTCTGGTTTACATGCCTTTTTCTTCGGTTTACAGCTTCACAAAACTAACCCTGTCAATTGTGCCTCTGTAGCTCCCGAGATGACCCTTGTGGCGTACATCAATTTTGCCACGTATGGTAATTGGTTTATTTTTTATTACAATAAATGCACCATCGTTATCTTCGAATAAGCCTCTGCGGGTGCCCACCAGCACCAGGGGGCAATCCTGACTAAAATTAACCCAAATAGCATGTTCGTTGGAGTGGTCCACAAAAAGGCTGTCGTTAACCAGCGCCGATTCTTCTTTTCCCTCCTGGTAGGTGCCATCCACCTCTACATATTGTTGGTCGTAGTTCTGTATGCTATCTATCAGATGCGAAAAATTAACGTGTTTAAAACTGATTCCGTTAGCGCATTCGCTTTGGTATATCTTTTTTTCGCTTTTACACGATTGAAAAACAATAGCAACCAAAAAAAACAACGGAAACACCATTTTATAACCAACAATAACGCTATGGTAAGTAAACGCCATAAATTCAACTTTAGCAATTTTTATCGTACCGCCCCTCGTTAATCTTCCCGGTACTTCAAATATACTTAAAATAACGCCTTATATTGTTGGTGGTCATCAGGTTTAATGCAAATCTAATCTGCGTGGTTATAAACATTTGCCATTAATACCGCAATGCCTTACATTTAAAACAAAAATCACCGGTTATGACCAGAAGACTCCTGTTATTATTTATCCTGCTTTTCGCGATGGGCGCAAAGGCGCAACACAAAGTAATCCCATTATATGACGGCGGTTCGCCCGGTACCGAAGGCCTTACTTATAATGAAAAGATCACGGCCGATTCAAATATAGTGTATAACGTTTCGCACCCTACACTAACAGTTTATGCGCCTGCCCCCTTAAATAATACAGGCACTGCTGTTATAGTTTGCCCCGGCGGCGGCTTTTACATACTGGGTATAAAGGGCGAAGGAACGCAGGTGGCCGATTACCTGGTAAAAAAAGGAATTACTGTTTTTATATTGAAATACCGGCTTGGCCAAAGCTTAACTGATAACCCTGGTGCAGAATTGGGCGCAGCCATGCGAAAAACTGACTTCGCCGAAAAAATTAAGCCGCTTATCCCCTTTTCTATCGCCGATGGTAAGGAGGCTATTAAATATGTACGTGCCCACGCCGCCGAATATGGCATAGCACCCAATAGAATCGGTATCACCGGTTTTTCGGCAGGCGGAACCGTAGCAGCTGCGGCCGCTTTTAATTACACTGCTGATAACCGGCCCGATTTTGACGCGCCAGTGTACGCTTATATGCCACCCTATTTACAAGCGCCTGTAGCAGCCGATGCCCCGCCTATGTTTCTTTGCGCCGCAAGTGACGATCAATTAGGACTTGCAACCCACAGTGTCGATTTATATTCGAAATGGCTGGCGGCTAAACGACCTGCCGAATTACATATTTACGAAAAAGGCGGCCATGGCTTCGGCATGGGCAAAAACAATATCCCAACCGATACGTGGATTGATCGCTTTGCCGACTGGATTGGTTTACAGGGACTTTTAAAACCTATCGACCCAAAAGTGGTAACCGCGATGGAACAACAGGAAAAAAACCGTAAATTTTTTGCCGATTTATTGAGTAAGGACTGGGCATTTATACAGCGTTATCAAAAAGAAAATAGTGAAGTACCTGCACCTGCGCCTGGCGAAAACCGCGTGGTGTTTATGGGTAACTCCATCACCGAAGGCTGGAAGGGCTGGGGCGATCCCGCATTTTTTACCGGAAAACCCTATTATGACCGCGGCATTAGCGGACAAACCAGCGGACAAATGCTGGTGCGCTTCCGCGAGGATGTAATTAACCTGAAGCCTGCTGTGGTGGTGATTATGGCCGGCATAAATGATATTGCCGAAAATAACGGCCCATCGAAAATAGAGGATGTGTTTGGCAACATTGTTTCCATGGCCGAATTGGCTAAGACCGCTGGTATCAAAGTGGTACTTTCATCAATAATGCCCGCTTACGGTTTCCCGTGGCGGCCCGCTATTGACCCCAAACCGAGTATAACGGCCATTAACGCGATGTTGAAAAACTATTGTGAAAAGAACGGGTTAGTTTATTTGGATTACTTTACCGCTATGGCGGATGAGCGGCGAGGGTTGCCGGCTAACCTATCGAAAGATGGCGTACATCCAAACCTTGCTGGTTACAAAATAATGGAGCCGCTGGCAGAGAAAGCGATTGCGGAGGCGTTGGCTGGAAAATAGAGATTAGAGTTTAGGACCCTGACAAATTTACGAAGATTTCGAGACTTCGTAAATTTAACCTGTTGTTATGAAATTTGAAGTCCATACACCCAGCGAGGAATTGAGGCCTTATGTAAAGCATTTCGTCATCTCCGAAAGTGACGATATGCGAAGCTATAAGGTTTTGCCCGGCACGTCGCTGGTAATGGGTTTTCAATATGCGGGTAACCTTTCGTATCTGGATGATAATAATGAACAACCCTTAGCCGTAGCAGGGATTACCGGCTTAACCGATAAATACCGTATTTTTAAAAATAGCAACCAAACAGGCAGCATCCTGGTGATATTTCATGAAACCGGTGCCGCCCGTTTTTTTGCCGCTCCCTTGCATGAACTATTTGGCGAAAGCCTTTCGTTGGAACATTTATTCAGCCGTTCCGAATTAAATGAAACTGCGGAAAAACTACACGCCGCCAACACCGACAAAGGAAAGATTGGGGTAATTGAACGATTACTGCTGAATCATTTACAGGATAAACAGGAAGATCTGCTGGTAACTAAAGCATTGCGATATATTTATCAGTCGAAGGGTACCATCCGTATCAGCGAACTGGCTGATAAACTGCATACCAGCCAAAGTCCCCTCGAAAAAAGGTTCAGAAGCATTGTCGGCGCCACTCCCAAAAAGTTTGCTTCTATTGTGCGGGTTAAAAATGTGTTGTCAGCAATTGAGGAACTAAGCAATGATGAAATACCTTTTATAGCCGGTTATTACGACCAGGCACATTTTATTAAGGACTTTAAAGCGTTTACTGCGTTAACACCCGAACAATACCTTAAAGAAATAAAGCCCCCAAAAACGTAAAATAAACGATTTTTTACAATCGCAGCCATCGGGCGAAAAGTAGTTTTGTGACATTAAATAAAATGAAAATGTTTACAGAACAACAATTTAAAGCAGCCCACAGCAAGGTAAAAACCGGGGCAGATTTCCCAGGCTACATACAGGAAATTAAGAGTTTAGGCCTAATCCGTTATGAATATTGGGTTAGCGATGGCACAACCATTTACTATGGCGAAAATAGCCATGAGGTAAAATCAGTCGCAAAATATCAGCCATTAACTATTGCAACGGTTTCGTCGGCAGCAACGTTACGGCATAATATCGCCATACATCAAAAAGGTGAAACAGATTTTTTAACATTTTGCGGGCAAGCGGCCGATGCAGGCGTTGAAAAATGGGTAATTGATACGGAAAAAATGCTTTGTACCTATTATGATTTGCAGGGTAACGAAATGGTTGCTGAGCCAATTCCGCAGGGAGAATATTAAAAGTGGCTGAGAATGATCGAAAAAATGTCCTTTCAAACGCAGTGAGAAATCGTCACAAAGAAACTGCTAACACGGATAAACGCCATGCATAGTTTGTTATGCATGGCGTTTAATTATAGTTCGTAAAGTTTTCTCACTTCGTTCGAAATGACATGGGGGGCTGCGTTCGCTTTACCCGCACACGTAGCTTCTTTCAGACTTTTTGGTCACGATAGCTACAGAATTTCCGGATTTTTCCTAACCTCTTACCTCCAACCTCTAATCACTAACCCTCACTTCACAACCGGCAAAATAATCTTCGACTGATCGTGATAGATATTTATCGTTTCCTTTAAAAAGTCTTCATTCTTTGCGTGGTAAATATCAATGTACTGCTGTGGATTTCTGTCAACCAATGGGAACCAGCTGCTTTGTACCTGCACCACAATACGGTGACCCTTTTTAAAAGTATGAGCCACATCGGGCAGGGTATATTTTACCTCTGTTGGTTTGTTTGGTGTAAACGGCTCCGGGTCCGAATAGCTGTTGCGATAGCGGCCACGCATAATTTCGGCCCGTACCAGCATCTGGTAGCCGCCCATTGGGTATTTGTTAACGGGATCGGTTTCGGCATAAATATCCACATCGTTATAGCTGCCGTTATCCGGGAATTCATCAATCAGCTTTACTACAAAATCAGCGTCGGTGTTGGAGATGCTTACCATCAAATCGGCAATTACCGGTCCGGCCAGCGATACATCACTGGTTAAAGTATCAGTCTCAAAAGTCAGCACATCCGTGCGGCGCGAAGCAAAACGCTGGTCGTCCGTCATGTAATTCCGGGTACGGTTAAAGTGTACATCCTGGGTATAAGGTACCGGTTTAGCCGGATCACTGATATAAGTATCAAACGATGGCTGGGTTGAATTACCGGCTGCAAACGCCAGCTTACCTTTAGGCTCCAGGTACAAATTAGTCGGTTGTGTATCGGCAGGCGGCCAGGCGGGTAGCTGGTGCCATTTGTTTTCGCCGGTGAAAAACACAGTGGCTTTGCTGATTTTATCAACAGAACCTACTCCGCGCAGGTAATACTCAAAAAACGGAATCTCAATATTATTGGCATAGTACTGGCTGGTGTTGCTGCCCCAGGGCACATTGCCTAAATGCGTACCATCGTTATTGCGCCATTGCTCGTGATACCATGGCCCCATTACCAGGCGATTGTTAGTGGCAGGGCTCTGCTTGTCAATAGCCTTGTATACATTCCAGGCGCCAAAGCAATCTTCAGCATCAAAAATACCGCCAACTACCAACATGGCGGGCTTTACGTCCTTAATACCTACACGGGCATTGCGGGCCATCCACCAGGCATCGCGGTTTGGATGGTTCATCATTTCGTTCCAAAACTTCAGGCTGTCGCCTGCTAATTTGGTGAGGTTTGGTAACGCGCCTTCGGTTAAAAAGAATTTATAATTATCGTGTATGGGAGGATCATAAGTTGGTGCAGCTACAGTTGTAGGGTGCGGATGCGGCTGACCAAAACCAAACATTTTGTAAAAATCAAAGGCATCCATCTGGAAGAAAGCGCCGTTATGATGAAAATCATCACCAACAAACCAATCTGTTACCGGCGCCTCAGGACTTACCGCCTTTAACGCCGGGTGACCGCTTAATGATGCCATTGTAGAGTAAAAGCCGGGGTACGAAATGCCGAACACCCCCACATTACCATTGTTATTAGCTAAATTTTTCACCATCCAGTCGATGGTATCGTAGGTATCGCTGGCTTCGTCAATATCTTTATTGTTTTTTTTATTGGGATTAAAGGGCCGCACATCGGCAAAAACGCCTTCGCTCATCCATCGGCCGCGCACGTCAGCTATCACCATAATATAGCCTTTTTTGCAATATTGAATCAGGTGATTCACCCAAAACGGGCGGTATTTATCCTTGCCATAAGGCGCGCATGAATAAGGTGTGCGCTCCATTAAAATGGGATGCTTTTCGGAATTATCCTTTGGCAAATAAGCCGATATAAACAACTTCACCCCATCGCGCATAGGGATGCTTACTTCCTGTTTGGTGTAATTATTCACAAACCAAACGGAATCGGCGCTTTGGGCGAGGGTTATTAAGGGGAAAAGGGCGAGGATGAGGAGGTAAAATCTTTTCATTTGAATAGGTCAGTTAATAGTTTATAAATATAGTTTTTTTCTTTTGTCATCCTTGAGCAAAGCGAAGGATCTTCTGTGACATACATTGCGAACTATCCATGCGTGCGATTGCAGGGCGGAGAAGATCCTTCGCTTTGCGCCGGACGACAAATCGCTTTTTTATTCTTGATTATTCTATTTTAACACCGGCAAAATCAGCTTCGACAGTTCATGATAAATTTTAATCGTTTCCTTAACAAAATCCGAATCCTTTGCGTGATAAATATCTACAAACTGCTGCGGGTTACGATCGGCCAGTGGAAACCAGCTACTTTGTACCTGCACCATTATACGGTGACCTTTTTTAAAGGTATGCGCCACATCGGGCATGGTAAACTTCACCTCAGTTGGCTTGCCCGGAACAAACGCTTCGGGATTTGAAAAACTGTTGCGATACCTTCCGCGCATAATATCCCCGCGCACCAGCATCTGGTAGCCACCCATAGGATATTTGGTATCTGGATTTTTCGGTGTATTTGCAGGTAATACATCAATCAGTTTTACTACAAAATCTGCATCGGTGTTGGATAGGCTCACCATTAAATCGGCTACCACAGGACCTGCCAAAGTAATATCATCCCTCAGCGTATCCGTGTCAAAAACCAGCACATCTGGGCGGCGGGCAGCAAAACGCTGGTCATCGTCCATGTATTCGCGGGTACGGTCAAAATGGATTTTATCGGCGTAAGGCACCGGCTTAGCCGGATCGCTCACGTAAGTATCAAACGTCGGTGTATCGTTAAAATCAGGACTGAACGACAAATTGTTATTTTGTTTTAGGTAAATAGGTGTCGGGGTTGCATCCACCGGCGGCCATTGGGCAAACTTGCGCCATTTGTTCTCGCCCGAAAAAAAGATATTGGCTTTGCTCATCGTATCGACGGAGCCTTTCCCTTTCAGGTAATAATTAAAAAAGGGAACTTCTATATTATCCTGGTACCACTCGTTGGTTTTACTGCCAAAACGGATATTGCCCAGGTGGGAACCATCGCGGCTTGCCCATTGCCCGTGATACCAGGGACCAATTACCAGCCTGCTGTTGGTTGCCGGGCTTTGCTTAACCAGCGCCTGGTAAGTGTTCCATGCACCGTAGCCGTCTTCCGCATCAAACAGACCGCCAACCACCAGCATAGCCGGTTTTACGTTTTTAATACCCGAGCGGGCATCACGTGCCTTCCACCAGGCATCCAGGTTGGGGTGGTTCATCATATCGCTCCAAAACTTCAGGCTGTCGCCGGTTACTTTGGTAAAGTTGGGCAAAGCACCCATGCTTAGGTATGCAGCGTAATTATCCTCTTCTTCGGGAAATTGATAGGTCTTTGCGCGATCCATAGTAGGCTTTGGCCGTGGTTGGCTAAAACCATACCCCACATGAAATCCAAATGCATCCATCAAAAATAAAACACCGTTATGATGGTCGTCATCCCCAAAGAAACGATCAGTCACCGGCGCCTGCGGACTTACCGCTTTTAATGCCGGGTGCCCGCTCAACGCTGCCATAGTAGCATAAAAACCGGGAAACGATATGCCACTAACCCCAACATTGCCATTGTTATTGGGTAGGTTTTTCACCAGCCAGTCAATGGTATCGTAAGTGTCGCTCGCTTCGTCAACATCTTTATTGCTCTTTTTATCGGGAATAAATGGATGTACCACCACAAATTCACCCTCGCTCATCCAGCGGCCGCGTACATCCTGGGTAACCATAATATAGCCTTCCTTACAGTATTTCATCATAAAACTGCGCCAGTATGCTCGGTAGGCCTTTCCGTAGGGTGCGCAGGAATAAGGCGTACGCACCATCAGGATGGGGTGTTTTTCGTTGCTGTCTTTCGGCAGATAAATAGAGGTAAAAAGCTTAGCCCCATCGCGGGCAGGAATGGCTACTTCCTTTTTTACATAGTTGTTTACGAACCATGCCGAATCGGCATTTTGCGCAAAGGCAGCAAAGGGGAAAAGAATACTCAGGAGAAAGTAAAGTTTTTTCATTGATGAAATTTTGTGAGGCCAGGAAGTAAATATGGTAATTTTTGTGGAGGAAAAAAAATGTACAAATGCGTGGATGTGTGAAAGATATGCAGATGTGTGAATGTGCAAATAAGCAGATGAAAAATCCTCAAATTTGCACATCCGCACATCAATTCATGTGCACCATCTATTTATTCAACGTCTTCAACTTTTCCCTTATATAAAGCCCGGCCGGGCTCAATTGTTCATCAGTCCATCCGCCATTATTGGCGGCGCCTGGCAGTAGCAGCGCGGTTGTTTCATTCTTGTCGGTGATGTTCCAGTTTACCCAGCTTAGCTTATTATCTTCCAGCCATTGCAGCCAGGTTTTGTTTTCTTCCTGCAGAAACTTACCGTTGCCGTTGGCTTCTCCTACGCCCCATTCGGTAACTATCAGCGGCAAGCCTTTTTTTATGGCGAAATCGGCCTTAGCGCGAAGCTTTTCCTGATGGTTACGGTCGGATGCGTAAAAATGAAAGGAATAGGCAATATTTTTAAAGCCGGTTATCGGATCGGCGGCGGCAACGTCCACATTCTGATCCCAATGCGGGCTACCCACCACAATCAGGTTATCTGCATCGTATTTGCGTATTTCGGTAATAATTTCTGTGGCATAGTTTTTTACGGTATCCCATCCAATAGCTGCCGGCTCGTTCCATATCTCATAAATCACATTCGGCACACCAGTGTATTTTTTCGCCATTTGCGTAAAAAACGCCTTCGACTCGGGTAGATGTTGGTCGCTATGGTGGTCATGCCAGTCAATCAGCACGTAAATGCCGTCTTTAATAGCCTGGTCAACCACGTTTACAATTAATTGTGTTTGCAGCGCGGGTTCCTGTAAATACCCATGATCCGGCTGAACACCCATTGATGCCCGGATAATAGCTATTTTAAAATCGCTTGCCAGCCAGTTTACCACTGCCGGATTGTAATATTTTCGCCCCTGCCACAAACTCCACGAAAAGCTAATGCCCCGCAATTGCGGAGCTGCTCCGTTTTTATTAACTATTTTGCCGTCTACAACCCGCAAAGCGCCATTAATCATAACAGGAGTTTGGGCCGATTGGGCAAACAGGGCCGTGGTAAAAAGAAAACTAATTAAGACTATGCAGGTCGCTTTTTTCATTGTCGTTTTTTATAGGGCAACAATGTAACCAGATACATTTATCCGAATAGTATATTGCAAAAAATGGATTATAAAAGGTTGCTTATTTAGTATAGAGCCCCGGCTGTTTTACTTGAAAATCTCCAAATATCGCTTTACAGACTGCACAAACAACTCCTTTGCTCCGGTATGCACATTCTGCCATTCAAATGCTCCATACATACCGTCAAAGTTAAGCTTGTTAACTTGCTCGCTGATATAAAGAATGTCCCTTTCGGGAAGCGGAATAGCATTGGGGTAACTGTGCATCATGCTGATAAATTTCAAACTATGCGCTACGTATAGACTGTCGCCCACAAAAAGGCTTCCTTTATCACCTACCGCAGGCGCATGTAAAACTGTACTTCCGGCGAAGTGTCCCGCAGTGTGGATCAGCGACATATTATCCCACAACTTATGGCTTGCGCCATTCCATAGCTGTATTCGCGGACTTTTGTCCATTATCCACTCCTGGTCTGCCTCATGCAGATAAATGGGGCAGTCAAAAACCTCGGCCCACACGGCCATCAAACTATAATAATGCGGGTGCGAAATAGCAATGGCCCGTATGCCGCCAATTGAGCGGATAAACGCAACAGATGCCTCGTCAATAAACGGTAAACAATCCCAAAGCACATTACCGCCTGGCGAACATATCAGATGCGCTTTTTGAGCAATGGCAAAGGCGGGTACAATGCGTAAATCAAACACGTTGGGCAACAGGTTGCTAAAACGGATGCTGCTTTTTTTATTAAGGATGTGATAACTTGTCCATTGCTGACCGGTAGCAGGAACGTATTGCCTGTCGTCGGCACATATTAAGCAAACGCCGGGTAAAGGTTCGGCATATTTAGTGCCACAGGTATGGCAAATATTTTTGTTATCCTCATCAGTTATAATGGAAGCCAAATTTCTCATAGCGCCTGTTTTACTTAGCATAAGTGTCCCATACCGCCTTTGCAATTTTGGCAATCACACCCTCGCGGGTGGCTTCGTCGGCAGTTGAATTACATACAAATATGGCTACCGCCAAATGTTTACCATTTGGCAGGGTGATGATACCCACATCGTTGGTAGCGGGCGATAACCCGGCGGCGTTGGTGGGCGAAGTACCGGTTTTATGGGCAACAATTGTCCCGGCCGGCAGCAGGGCTTTCATCCGGTTAGGGCCGGTGGTGGTTTCGGTTAATATCTTATACAAAAAATCAGTACTACTTTTTGACAGCAGTTTGCCGCTGTAAAATTTGTCGAGCAGTAAGGTCATAGCTGCAGGTTTGCACCAGTTGGTATATTGCACCTCCCATGCCGAGGCCATATCAGCTTCCGATGCGCTTATTGCAATACTTTTCACCCCGTTGCGTTTCAGGTAATCTTCCACAGCCTCCGGATTACCTACAACTTTGCTCAATAAAATATCGCAGGCATTATTATCGCTTTGCGATACCATATAACTGAGCAAATCACTGATGGAAATATCTACATCCCCATTTGGGTACTTGTCGCCAAGCGGACTATAGGTATTTTTCCTGATATCGCGTTTTTTAATATGAATTGTTTGATCCAACTTAAATATACCCGAATCCACCAAATGCAATACGGTTAAAGCTATTGGGAACTTAAATACGCTGTGCATTACCAAACGGGCGTTGCCATTATATGTTAGAGTGTCCCGGTCCTCAAGGTTCAATATCGAAACACCTACTATGCCTTTTGCAGGCTTAGCTATAGCTGCTATCTGATCGCGCAGCTGGTTTTGCTGCGCCTGCAAACATACTGGGGCTAAAAAAAGGATTAATAAACTAAGCGGTTTTAAAAACTTCTTCATCATACAATATTAACGCAATTATTTTGGATGAAGTTTATCCGGCCGCTGTTTTTTTAAACAGATGTACCAAAAGAAAATAGTAAACTTGTTTTTTAAAACCTCATCGTATTTATGAAATCTGTTTGGGTTTATTTGTTTACAACCGGCCTTTTATTATTCAGTTGCCAAACATCGCCGGCCCAAAACAGCAATAAAACAGTACCCGACTCTTTAGTCAAAAAATTTACCTGGTATAACCTGAAAAACCAAAACGGTGTTTTGTATGCCCATTTTGATAAAACCGTTTATACCAACAACGAGAACGTTTGGTTTACCGCTTACCTGTTAAATGCCGGTGATAAAAAGACAAATGATGTACTTTCTGCCCTGTTGGTAAAGGATGACGACCATACCATCGCAATGGCAGAGAAGTTTGTGATGGGCCAGGGGATTGCGTTGGGTAATTTATTTTTGCCCGATACTATTCCTCCCGGCGACTATAGCTTTCTACTGTATACCAATGATGTTTCGCAGGAAAAACCTGCCAATATCTTCGTGCAGCCGATCACCATAAAAAACACCGCTGAAACCTCATTTACCGCATCGTTAGACCTGCTTGATACCACCCGTTCGCCTGTAGATAGTAAAAGAAGGGTGTTGTTGGTAACCAATGCAAAAAAGATAATTGCCGGTGCCGCAGTAAGCTATTTTGTGGGTAGCAAACTGCGCCCTCTGATGTCGGGGAAAGGAAAAACCGATAAATCTGGACAATATTTGTTTAACATTCCTGTGGCAGGGATAGCGCCTGGCAACAATACAGTAGAGGCACAAATTACCTATGGCAAAGAAGTGAAAAATGTGAAGCTTATACTACCGGTTTATAATAACGCCCCATCAGTAAAATTTTATCCCGAGGGCGGCAACCTGTCGGATGGTATGTTGAGTACAGTGGGCTGGGAAGTAAAAAACGTGGTTGGCAATCCGTATAAAGTAACGGGTGTGCTTTATAAAGATGGCGACCCGGCAGATACCATAGCAACAGACAGCTACGGTATGGGACAGTTCAAAATCGTCCCCGATAAAAATTCCACTTATTATATAAAACTGTCAACGCCGGTTTTTAAAGATTCCCTTTGCCGCCTGCCTGTTATTAAGGAGAATCTGCCTGTGATAAGCATAACCAAAGCCATAGCCAATGATACGCTTAGCCTCATTATCAAAAATAAGCTGCCTGCCACTATTAATGTTATGGTGCATAACTATAAACAGGTGTTCTTTTCGTTCCCGGTAAAGGTGAAAGCCGCTGGTACGAGGGTAAATATTGCGTTGGATGATTTGCCCAGAGGGATTGCCGAAATTACCGTTTTGGACAGCCTGGACAGACCCTGCGCCGAACGCCTCTTTTTTGCACATTACAATCAGCGAAATAAATTGGATATCATTACCGATAATAACGCTTATAAAACAAGGCAAAAGGTAACCTTAAACTTAAAACTCCAAACTTCGGACGGTAAACCGGCAACCGGCCTGGTTTCAATCGCTTGTGTGCAGGCTAACCGTATTGAAATAAAAAAACAAACAGATATAGAGAGTTACACCTACCTGAGCCATGAACTTGGCGCACTTCCCCTTAAGGAAAAGTACATGGGCAACAATAGTGATGACAAGCAATACCTGGAAGATGTATTATTGGTAAAAGGCTGGCGAAGATACAAATGGACTGAACTAACAACCACAACAGCCGCCGACACTATAAAACAGCAGGATTCACTAACCTTCGGCGGGACAATCACTTACAATGATAAGCCCTTAAAAAAGCCTGCCAATTTGATACTAATGCGGGATTCTTCCGTAAACATCCTGGTAACAAATAAAACCGGGAATTTTACACTCAGCAACAGCGACATGCTTGTAAAAGGAAGCAAGAAAATCCATTTGTTTGTAAGCGGCGCTTCGGTTGGCGGGTATAATATTTACCTGAATAATCCTTACCAAAAAGCTGACAGTTTGCTTGCAAAAAACTATGAACCTATAAATTATAACCACTTTGCATTATCCGGCAAAGACGACAAGCCAGATGCCTTAACCGGCTTTGAGCACGTTATCCAGTTAAAGGAGGTAAAAATTAAAGGATCAAATGATAACAGCTTGAGTTGGACAAAAGGGGTGGAGAATGCCTGCGGCGATTATGTTTGTATGTATAATATACTGAATTGCCCTAATCACAGAGGTTCCCCCCAAAATCATCTGCCTGTTAAAAATGAACGGTACCTTCAATACGATAGCGAGTTGAAGAGAATGAATACGGTTATTTATAGCGGTTGCGAAGCCGATAAATATGAGCGTGGTAAAACATTTAACGGCATACACTATTCCGTGGAATTTTACCCATCTGATTACGCGCAATACAACCCGCCCGAACCTGAATTTTTATCGACCATTTATTGGAAACACCTTTATGAAATATCGCCGGCAAATACTACTCCGCTAACTTTTTACACCAGCGATATCACAGGAGCATTTAAAATAATTGTGCAGGGAATAGGCGATACCGATGTCATATCGGGCGAAAAAACAATTGTGGTTAGCAAGCCTTAATAAATAATTGCCTTTCGGGATTTAATTTTTGATTGCGTACATCTATTATTCCCTAAAAATTCGTTTCTTGTAGCTATAAAACTATCTCCGCGATGCTTAGAAGAAATTTCCTGAAAACAGGCTCGATAGCCGGCTTAACCATAACTGCAGCAGCAACTGGCGCATGTAATTTAGCCGACTCAAACAAAAAAACGGACGAAACTAACGCCGATAAACCGGACGATTTTGCGTTAAATGAAGTGACGATTGCCGTTTTACAGCAGAAGATGCAAAGCAAGGAATATACCTCGCGGTCCATAACCGAATTATATTTAAAACGGATAGATGATATTGATAAAAGCGGTCCGAAATTAAATTCGGTTATTGAGTTAAATAAAGACGCTTTAAGCATAGCCGATGCTATGGATAAGGAACGCGCTGCCGGTAAGGTGCGCGGCCCCTTACACGGTATACCTGTTTTAATAAAAGATAACATCAGCACCGGCGATACCATGCACACCACTGCGGGCGCATTGGCGATAGCCGATAACATTGTAAAACAGGACGCCTTTATTATCGGCAAGCTAAGGGAAGCGGGTGCTGTATTGTTAGGCAAAACTAATTTAAGCGAGTGGGCCAATTTCAGGTCCACCCATTCAACCAGTGCCTGGAGCAGCCGGGGCGGGCAAACCAAATGCCCCTACCTGTTAGACCGTAACCCAAGCGGATCAAGCGCCGGTTCGGGTTCGGCAGCATCGGCAAATTTGTGCGCCATTGCTATCGGTACCGAGACGGATGGCTCTATCGTATCGCCATCATCAGTAAACGGACTGGTGGGCATTAAACCGACGGTTGGCTTATGGAGCCGCACGGGAATTATACCTATCTCCAAAACCCAGGACACCGCCGGACCAATGGCGCGTACGGTTAGGGATGCGGCCATACTACTGGGTGCACTTGCCGGAGCGGACCCACAGGATAGCTATACCGCCGCCAGCAACGGGAAGATAAAACCCGACTATACCAAATTTTTAGATGAAAACGGTTTAAAAGGCAAGCGCATCGGGATAGAAAAAGATGCCATGAAAATTAGCCCGGCTATGGACCCGATTTTTGCAGAAGCTATTGCCTTAATGAAAAGCAAAGGAGCAGTTATTGTTGAAGTTGAGTTAAATAAACAATTAAAGCCCATTGGCCAGGCAGAATTTACAGTTTTGGTATATGAATTTAAAGATGGGCTGAATAAGTATTTAAGTACCGCAAATTCAAAAGTAAAATCGATAGCTGAGGTAATTGCCTTTAATAAACAAAACGAAGCTAAGGCGATGCCGTATTTTAAACAGGAGATTTTGGACCAGGCAGAAAAAAAGGGTGGTCTTGATGAAAAAGAATATATTGAAGCCGTTGCAAAAACCACAGGGATCAGCCGGAAAGCCATTGACGACTTATTAAAGCAGAACAACCTGGATGCCATTGCGGCGCCTACAAATGGTTTTGCTTGTTGCATTGATTTGGTAAACGGCGATTACGATAATGGTTTTGGCTTCTCGTCGCCCGCCGCTATGGCCGGTTACCCGCACATTACAGTACCCATGGGGTATTTTAATGAATTGCCGGTTGGGTTATCATTTATCAGCAGCGCTTATAAAGAAGCGGATATTATTACACTGGGTTATGCTTATGAACAGGCATCGAAAAAAAGGGTAGCTCCGAAATTTAAAAAAGATTTATTGGGATAGGTTGGTTCATTAGTTCATTGTTGGTTGGTATCACATCCCTCCCAATGAGGGATGTGATACCATTATTTATAATATTCCTCCAGTTCCTTCAATCGCGCAATTTGGCCGGGGCGCGGATTAATAAACAGCCTTACCTTACGTACTTTAGCGTACGCTTCGGCGTAAGTTAAGCCTGTTTTTATCAGGTATGCCATCGCCATAGTAGGACCACGGCCCAAGCCCTGGCGACAGTGTACGTAAACGATGCCGTTATTTTTAATTTGGTTATCTATAAAATCAGCCCCTTTAATCAGTATCTCCAACGATGGTGGCGTATTATCAACCGTGGGCAGGTGCAGGTATTTGATGTGTTCGTGTTCCGCCTCACTATAATCGGCATGGGTGCGCATGTTTACAATACCGGTTACGCCAAGGGCTTTCAGCTTTTTTAACCCTAACAAATTGTACTGACTGCCCAAAAGCAGGTTTGGCGTTATTTGCGAGCGGTTGGTACGTGGCAACCCGGTAATTATACGGTGGATATTATCGTATTCGTAATCGAAAAAAAGACCGGCGATAGTAACGGCTCTTTTGAGTTTTTTTAACATAGTTAGTTAGAATCAAGACGGCAAGAGACAGGAATCAAGAGGGCAAGATAGGAAAAGAGAGTCAGGACGCCAAGAATCAAGATTCAAGATATCTTGGTTCTTGATTCTTACTGTCTTGGTTCTTGATCCTTACAGTCTTGATTCTTGACTCTCTCCGTCTTGCTTCTTTCTTCAACGCGTAATATAATCCATCGCCTGCTGAAATGTGGCTACCCAAATTTCATCCTGGTGGGCTTTCAAATAGGCCAGTAACTGGCGATGAGCAACTGCGGGAGTGGTGATATAATCGCCACCAACACCATGGAACATAAAAACGCCCATGCCACCGCTGGCCTGTACTTTTTTCACATATTGAATCAACTCGGCGCCTGTGCTATTAGCGGGCAAACCCCATGAGGGTACCAATAAAGGGTCGAGGTGTTTAAAATCGGTGATAATGGCTTCCGGTCCGCCGCCTATGCGGGCGTATTTTATCAGGCCCGATTTACGCAGCGTATCCACATAATTTACCCCACCTACCGATAGTTCGGTGCACGGATAAGCATAAGAGCGGTTGACTTTGCCATCCACCGCAAATAGCAAATTATTCATCGAAGCTATTTCGCGGATCATCATAAACGGGCTATAATTTTCGGCATAATTTACCGGGTTGGCTTTAAACGCTGTACTTAAACAAGGATGATACATGGTATGGTTAGCCAGCTCATAACCCTTTGCTGCAACTGCCTGCCACAACGGAATGGTTTGACTGTTAAGGGTAGCCGTCAGGAAAAATGTGCCCGTTAAGCCGGCTGAATCCAGTTGCGGGATAGCTACATTTAGTTGTGAAGCGATAGCATCATCGTATGTAAGCACTATAACCGCCTTTTTATGATTGGGCCAGCTGACTTTTTGCTGCGCCTGGGCTACAAAGCCAAACATTAAAAAAATAAATGTTAATCTTTTCATCGGGTTTATTTGTGTTTGTGCCGGTTAATAAAGTTGTTTAATCCGGTAGGAAATGATGCTTCGAATATAGCTAAATATTGACTGCTGTTACGTTTTGCGAAAGTAATTAGAGTTGATTGGATTGGAAGATTTACATCTGATTTTTGCTGACACGGAGGGGTCTGCCGCCTTTTTCTACAAAGCGGCAGAAACCTCTGTGTGAAAAGAAAGGCAAGATTGTTAGTTCGTAAAAACGAGTCAAGTGCAAACCAACCGCACAAAAGTAAGAGTCTCAGCTTATGAAAAACGAGTTGATGTTCAGGGGAGTTGTCTGAAATTTTCAAATTAGTTGTTCGCGCTGTATCGTTTTTACAGTGCTTGCGTATACTTAATAAAAGAACCACACCGAACAAATGAAAATCCCCCGCCTGCTATTTATTTGTCTTTTGGCTGCTATATTGTTCTCATGTAAAAAACTCGGAAACAGTAAAGAATCTGATAGCGACCCCAATACGGCCACCATAGTTGCCAATTGGAAATTAATCAGCGATTCTACCTTTACCGTCAATACATTTGGCAACTTTGTTAAGGACACGAGCGCAATTTACCTGGGGATTCCCAGCGATTATTACGATTTTGATGCCAGCGGGAAGCTGTATTTAAACAATCAAAATAACTTGGGTAAGGATACGGTAAACTATGTAATTGCGTCGCCCATACAGGTTTTTATGTACAAAACAGATAAACGGGCAAACTATGCTTATAGTCCTTACCATGTTGACGTACTTACCCGCCACAAGCTGGTATTGAGCGGTATAATTGCAAACCCCGACTTTTACTATGGCGAGGTGCTAACTTTGGGAAGATGAAGTTTCATTTTCATCCTGAGCGCAGCGAAGGATGAAAAATCATCACCTTAAATCAACTATCTCAACGCCTTTGTGCATTTTGGGATCGAAAGAGAATGTATTTTCGGGTACTTGTATATTGGGTACAAAGCTACGCAGGGTATACTTATAACGATTGCCATTGTTGTCGAATATCAGGGCGCTATAAATTTGTTTTTTCGCTTTGTCAATCTCTAACCGCACTTTAAAAAACGATTTCTTGATATCTTCGGGCGTTAAATCAATCTCCTGGTACACTTTGCCGCCTATTTTTACTTCGCCGTTGTAAATGTATTTGTAGCCGTGTTCGTAAATGGTAAATATCTGCGCGGGGTTAAGGCCTTCGCCACTATTATCGGGGGCATTTATTTGCACTTCGTTGTCTTTTTTTAGGTAAGTCCATTGCGTTTTACCATCGCTGATGATCTCCTGCGCAACGTCGGGTTTGGCCGGGTTATCGGCGCCATACAGCGTTACCCTAAATTTATTGGCTTTTGAGCGTGCAATAAGCGTTCCGGTTTGGGTTTCTTTAACCCCGGCCTGCTGGTTATCGAGCGTAAATTCAAAATCGGTTTTTACTACGTCGTATGCTTTGTATTTGGCGCTAACCTGGTTTAAAATTACTTTGGCAGTGGCGTCTTTTTGTGCGAATAAATAAGTAGCAGGTAATGTTAACAGGAATATTATAAATAGCTTTTTCATTATTTTGTCATTGGTCATTAGTCATTGTATGTGTGACAACGATAATGAGTAAAGGATTAAATTGATTTTTTGTTGTGATTAATTGTTTATCCCGAAAATCCTTGAATCTTCTTAATCGTGTTTTTGCAGCGTTTCCAGGTGTCTTTCCAAACTGTATTCATCGGCAAATAAAACTTCGCGGGCCTTGCTGCCTTCAAATGCACCTACAATGCCGGCGGCTTCCAGTTGATCGATAATACGGCCCGAGCGGTTATAACCTAATTTTAGTTTTCGTTGTATCAGCGATGTTGAACCTTGCTGATGCAGTACAATAAGGCGGGCAGCATCTTCAAACATCGGGTCGCGGTTATCACTGTCAAACTCTTTGGTGCTGCTGGCTTCGCCTTCTCCGGCGTACTCAGGCAGTAACATGGCCGATGGATATCCCCGCTGGTTACCAATGAAATCAGATATCCGCTCCACTTCGTGTGTATCCACAAATGCGCATTGCAAACGTATCAAATCGCTGCCGGTTGATAATAGCATATCCCCGCGGCCTATCAGCTGATCGGCGCCGCCGGTATCCAATATGGTACGCGAGTCGATTTTTGATAACACTCTGAATGCCAGGCGCGATGGGAAGTTGGCTTTAATAGTACCCGTTATAATATTTACCGATGGCCGTTGCGTTGCTATTACCAGGTGTATACCCACTGCACGCGCTAATTGGGCAATACGGGCAATAGGCACTTCTACTTCCTTGCCGGCGGTCATCATCAAGTCGGCAAATTCATCAATTACTAATACAATGAACGGTAAGTAACGATGTTTTTCGGGGTTGCTTATTTTGCGGTGTACAAACTTTTCATTGTATTCTTTCAGGTTACGTACCTGGGCGTCTTTCAGCAAATCGTAACGCTGATCCATCTCGATACAAAGCGAGTTAAGCGTATTTACCACTTTTTTGGTATCGGTAATGATGGCATCGGCTTCGTCGGGTAGCTTTGCCAAAAAGTGACGTTCTATCTTGCGGAAAAGGGTAAGCTCCACCTTTTTTGGGTCAACCAAAACAAATTTCAGTTCGGCAGGGTGCTTTTTATACAGCAGGGATACCAATATAGCATTGATACCAACCGATTTACCCTGGCCGGTGGCGCCCGCAACTAATAAGTGAGGCATCTTGGCCAAATCGGCTATAAATACTTCGTTGCTGATAGTTTTACCGAGCGCAATTGGCAGGTCCATCGTAGTATTCTGGAATTTTTCGGTAGCTAATACCGAACGCATGGAAACCATTTCGGGGTTTTGATTAGGCACCTCGATACCAATAGTACCTTTGCCTGGCATAGGTGCAATGATACGTATACCAAGGGCCGCTAAACTTAGGGCAATATCATCTTCCAGGTTTTTAATTTTCGAGATACGTACCCCAGGTGCCGGTATAATTTCGTACAACGTTACCGTTGGGCCAATGGTAGCCTTTATCTTATCAATCTCGATATTATAATGGTTTAGCGTTTCAACAATTTTGTTTTTGTTGGCACCCAGTTCATCCTGGTTTACGCTTATTTTATTGGAGCCATAATTCTCCAACAAATCCAATGGCGGATATTGGTACGATGCAAGGTCGAGGGTGTGATCATAAGTGCCAAATTGATCAACCAGGCTTTTCGCCTTTTCGTCGTCAGTCTTTTCGATGTTGAGTACAGGGGTAGGGCGGGTAACGCCCATTGTTAACGGTATTTCAAATTCCGGCTCGTTTTCCTCTATAATTAAGTCGGGTGTTAGTACAACCGTTTGATGTTTTGGCGGAACCGGCGGTGGCGGTGTTTCGCGCATGGCATTACTACCGGCAATATTTTTGTTGCCGCGGCCATGCCATTCAACGGGCTCAAAAGGTTCTTCAACTTCCAGGTCAACAGGTTCGGGAGTTGCGGTATTGGCGCGGTCATCGGCGTCTATGGCTGTTTTAAGTTTCCGCTCCGGTAATTTAAAATCCATATTATAAGCAATTACCAAAACGGTAAGCGCTGCAAATACTAACAAACAGCCGGTGCCTGCCTTGCCAATTTGGGCGTCGAGCAATCGGTTAGTCCAGAAGCCGAAACCGCCTTCCATGTATGCCGGATAATCGCTTATAAGCGAGTGGATAAAGCCAATTGCTACTGAGAAAAAAACAATTCCGAATATGGCGTAAGCCATTGATTTGCGAATGGGATATAACACCGTTTTAAACACGAAGCGATAGCCTATCACCACAAAAATGAAAACAAAAATAAACGAAGCCACACCAAACCATTCGTAAATAAACTGGTTTGATAACAAAGCGCCCAACTTGCCCAGCGAGTTTTGCACTTTGATGGGGTTTTTATTGGCGATATCGCCAGCCTCCTGAATAGTTTTACCCAGCGAGAGGTTATACCAACCGCCATTGGTTGTTGAAATATAGCTTTGATCTTCCTGCCAGGTGAACAGGTAGGAGGTAAAGGCAACCAGGAAAAAGGCAGCTAACAAGAGAAAAAACAGTCCGGCTATTTTTATTAAACGGCTGTTAGCCCAGTCGAAAGGAGGTTTGTCTTCCTGTTTTTGCCTTTGTTGGCGTTCCTTTTCCATCTTCGTTGAAGATGGGCGGGGCTCATTTTCTGGCTTTGAATTAGTTGATTTAAATTGATTTCCTGTTATCGGCATCCTGATGTAACCCTCTTTTGTGCAAATATAAAGTTAATAGATTAAACAACTTATTTACTTAATATTTTAATTTTTTTGCTAATATTGGAGTTGCTGCCTTAATTTAGTATCTGAAAAACAGTAATAAAACATTAATAATGAGTGT
>Ga0206947_1126_pt1 | contig 20768 bp, 21 predicted proteins | sample Alteio_BWOrgHeat_3_FD_153239 | JGI IMG/M metagenome (GOLD analysis project Ga0206947, IMG submission 153239) | Enriched cells from forest soil in Barre Woods Harvard Forest LTER site, Petersham, Massachusetts, United States -... | ecosystem: Environmental > Terrestrial > Soil > Temperate forest > O...
TCCAGGTTAAATTTAGCATCCGAAAAATAAATTCGCGGAAAAACACGCCAGGGCTCTGCGTGTTCTTCCAATTTTACCGCTTTTAAATTTCTTACTTCCCACCTGTAATCATACTTACCGTCGATAATTGTTTTTACCGGCTTTATGGTAGTGTTTTTGTTCAGGTAACGAAATCCGGCGGCGGTATCAACCGTTAAATGATAAAACGCATTTTCAACTGATTGCTCATTATCCTGAATATTCCATTCGCCAACATTAAAACTACTGTTAACGTCTTCCTCATATTCAATTTCAATAGTTGTGGGGTAGGTCGCTATGGTATGTTGTAAGGCCATAACGCGCTCATCCGTCACCAGGTTTGCACCACCTGTTGCCGAATAGTCGTTTAAATCGCTTTTATGGTATTTTTTAATCACGGTGCCTTTTTCATCAAAAACACGCATTATTATATCGCTATAGCTATCGTATTTTCGGTTATAATAAAGCGCCATAACCGCTTCCCGGTCGGCCTTTTCATTTAAAACGGTTACAATAGTGTGTATTTTATTGGTTTGCTTGCCAGGCCCTTTTATTACATCTTCTTCCATACTGTACCGCACCACCGAGTTTGCATGCTCTTTGAGAGAGTCGGGTATAGTAGAGGCGATGTACAAGCTTTGCGGAATAACCTGAGCGCCGGCTTGCAAAACGGTTCCGCATAAGGCCGCAGCAGTAAACAGCAAGCAATTTAAATATCTGGTGTGCATAATTCTATCAGCCTTTTTTAAGTACAATTTGTTCATTCATCAATTCGCTCAGTTTTTTAAAGAAATCGTGAAATTCCGGATAATCCTCTTTAAAGAAAATGGATTTCTTAAAGTTCAAACTGTAACGAACCACTATTGATCCGTCCTGCGCTGCAACTATTCGTTTAAAAGTAATGCTGTTATCAGACATAGCCATACTTACGCTTTTGGGCATGGCATCAATTTTAAACCCGGCCGGCACTTTGTAAATGCCACTAACAGCATCGCTACCCAAACAGCTAAAATCAATATCCGTTAAGCGGGTTTCACTCAAAAACTCATTATCAAAAGCGGTTGAAAATAAATTGGGTTTAAAATAAATATAGTTATCGTCCGATCCGCTCAGGTTTAGCGTAAAATTAAAGTTTTGCAACAGTGGCAGGGTATCAACCTCCATGTTATCAAGTTTTAGCGCTGTTATTTTTAAATCGTTATTGCCATTCTGTAAGCTTTTTATATATTTTTCCTCCCCATCTGTTTTGTAGGCATCAATATCATCAATGCGGTTATAACTAAAACTGTTAATTTGCCCGGTGCCGGTCATTTTACCATCAGGCGTTATTTCCGAGTTAATAAGCGTTACTTCACGCACAGGCGCCGTTTTTTGAAATAAACTCCGTGGTCGAGGTTTTATTTTCTTTATCTATTTTTAGCCCGAAGCTGTTGAGCAGGGTTCTCGGAATTTCGTTGTAAATATTGTATTTTCCTGTGGCATCCAATACATAGTTGGTGGCGCTATCAACAGGAAAATAAACTACGGTACGGTTAAACTGGTACCGGTTGGGGTAAGCGGGATTTATTTTGCCATTGCTGCGGGTACTTACCAGCATTGGGTAAACCTTCAGCCCTGTTTTTTGAAGCAAATGGAACAAACAAAGGTTAACCTCGGTGGAGTTGCCTGTTTTTTTAGTCCAGGCTTCGGAGGTACCATCCTCGGTATAAATCTCATCGTCCTCGTTCCACTTCATGTTCTTTTTAACTTCGTTAAAAATATAGCTGATCTTTGCTGCATCGCTTCCCAGGCTTTTCGCTTTAGTCAGGATCTCTTCTTCGCCGGCAAGTTTTCGTTTAAACTGACCACCAAAATCATCAAAGTCGAGCATGTTTTCGCCAACCTTCGTCCAGCTGTCCGAATACGATTGATGGAAACCCGGAGCGCTAACGGTTTGCAGCGCATACAGTATCCGCTGTTCATTATCCTTTAACGAACTCATCCGGGGCTCCTTGCCCACCGAAGGTACGTTGGCCAGGGCCTTAACCGTTTCCGTATTTTTAACATAGGGCTGATTTACCATTACTAAGTTTTTATAATAAAAATAAGTTGGTATATCGGTGTTGATTTCGCTGTAACGTGTTGGAATGTTGGTTTGAAAATACCAATCCGGGAAATTCCCGATGTTATTGGCGGTTAAAAGATATTTTAACTCTATAATCGCTCCGGGTTTAACGTTAGGGAAAGCAAGTGCCATTTCGGTAAGGTACTTATTAACCGGCTGGTAAAAAATTTGCTTTTTATCAACTTTGGTTATCTCAACCACACCATTATTCAAATTTATGGTTTCGGCCTGGACGTTCGAGATGTATTGAGCGCGGTTTCCGCCCCAATAACGTATCTTCATGCTGCCTTCATCCTTTCCATTTTCGTTAAAAATTTTGATACGGATATGGCGCTCTAAAACAATGTTGTAGTCCTGATCGAAAAAGACAGAACCTTTATTAAAAAGGACTTCGGCATTGGCGCCTTTTTCGAAGTCGCAGGCGGTCATTTCCAAATCGGCCTTGTCAACTTTGCCAAAGGCCTGGGTGGTTGGAGCGGGTGTTGTGGTTTGGGCGTGCGCTAACGTGGCTAAGGAGCCAAGCGCAAAAAGAATAAATAATTTCTTCATCATTAATCAGGGTTTGTGGGTTCGGTATTCCGAATATAGTGATTTAAATTAGGGGCAACAATTTATTTTATTAATTAGATTTTCTTCAATACTACCTGTTCATTCATCATTTCGTTCATTTTTTTAAAAAAACTGTAAAACCCGGGATAATCCGCTTTAGGATATATTGATTTTTTTAACCCAAGGCTATATCTTACCACTATTTCCCCGTCGCGGGCCGTTACTATTCTCTTAAAAACAATGCTGCTATCGGGCATTTCCATGCTGATACTTTTGGGCATTGCGTCAATTTTATAACCAGCGGGTATTTTGTATAGCCCGTTTACCGCCTCTTTATTAAGGCAGCCAAAATCAATATCTGTTAAACGCGTTTCGCTTAAAAAGGCGTTGTCAAAGTCCGACGAAAATAAATTAGGCTTAAAATAAATATAGCTGTCGTCGGTTGCCGGCAGGCTTAAATAAAAACTGAAGCTTTGCTTTAGCGGCAAGCTGTCAATGTCCATATTATCCATTTTTAGGGCCGTTATTTTTAAGCCGTTGTTTTGCAGGCTTTTTATATAAGCATCTGCACCATCGGCTTTATATTTTCTGATGGCATTTATTCGGTTATAGGTAAAGCTGCTTATGTTTGTAGTTCCGCTCATACTACCATCCGGCTTTATTTCGGCATTTATAAAGGTAATATTAGTTGTTGGATTTGTATTAGTTAAAAACAGGATGTCGTTTTTTCGATGCTCTCCATCTAATAGCAAACCATAATTGTTAAGTAAGTTGGCGGGTATCAGATTATAAACGTTAAACTTCCGGCTGGCATCGAGCACATAATATACCGAGTCGTTTACCGGAAAGTAAACAACCATGGCGTTAAACTGTGATACGCTTGGAAAAGCCGGGTTTACTTTACCATTATTGCGCGTACTAACCAGCATGGGCAGCGCATTAATTTTTGCTTTTTTAAGTAAATGATACAAAATATAATTTATCTCGGCCGAGTTACCCGTTTTTCTGCCCCATACAACCGTAAGGCTATCATCGGCAGTGCGTTCCGTCTCGCCATCCCATTTCATACTGTCTTTAACCGTATTATATATAAATATCATTTTAGCGGTATCCGTTTTTAAATGCATGGCGCTGTCAAGCAATTGGTCTTCTCCGCTTAATGCCTGTTTAAACCGTCCAAAATAAACTGCCGCCCCCATCCCGGCCTTGCCCCAGGTATTAGTGGCAAGCAAAGCTTTGCCTCTTGCAACCGGCCCATCGTACTGGTAAGTAAGCCTGTCCTGATAATCCTTTGCCGAACTCATAAAGGGTTCGTCGGCAACCGACGGTATATTTGCCAATGCCTTGGTATTAATGGTATTTTTCACCAGCGGCCTTCTTATATTGGGGATTGGTTTGTAATACTCATCATGAGGCATATCTGTATTTATTTCGCTGTAGCGCGTAGGGATGTTTCTTTGAAAACGCCAAACCGGAAAATCCTCTGCCGGTATTTGATGCAAGGTATACTTATACTCAATAATCGAACCTGGCTTCGCATTGGGAAACGCAAAAACCAATGCATCACTATAGGCACTCACCTTTTGCCTGTAAATGATTTTTTTGGCTGCTTTCGTAATCTCAATTGCCCCACCGGTAAGGTTTATGGTTTCGGCCTCCACACCTGTCATATATCCGGGGCCTTTTCCTCCAAAATATGCTACTTTAATGTTTGCTTCATCTAACCCATTCGTGTTAAAAATTTTTATCCTTATGTGCCGTTCAAAAATCAGCGTATTGTCGTAGTTAAACGAAATACTACCCTTATCAAACAGCACTTCGGCATTGGCATCCTTTTCAAAATCACACGAAGTCATTTTTAAATCGGCTGTATCGATAACGCCGAATGACTGTGTTGTTGGCGGTACCGACAGCTTTTGTGCGTTAACGAACAAGCCAAAGGAGCCGGCTACAAAAAAAGCAATGACTTTTTTTAACATTTTAACATTTAGTAAATTGCGATTGAGGTGCGTAAAAAACAGCGTTATTTTATTCAATTTATTTTCTTTAATACTACCTGTTCATTCAGCATTTCGTACATCTTTTTGTAGAAATCGCGAATACTCCGGTATTCTTGTTGTGTAAAAAACGACCGTTTGAAATTGATAAGATACTGTACCGAAATAACGCCCTCAGCCTCGCCAATCGTTCGTCTGAAATTGATGCTTTTATCGGGCATTACCAGGCTGGTTTGCGTTGGCAAAACGTCAACTTTGTATCCCTTGGGTATTTGGTAGCGGCCATTAACAGAATAAGTGTTGATGCTGCCAAACTCAATGTTCGAAATCCGTTCTTCGCTCAAAAACGGATTGATTTCAAAACCAGTGAACAGGTTGGGGTTAAAATACATGTAATTGCCATCGGGTTCGGTTAAATTATATTTAAATGATAGCGTTTGTGTTAAAGGCAGCGTATCCGTTTGGACATTTTGAATTTTTAGCGAGTCTATTCTTAGTCCGTTGTTGTTTGTTTGCAGTTCGCTGATGTATTCCTTTTCGCCCAGCTTATCGAATCGTTTCAGGTACTTTTCGCGGCCGTAACCCGTACTGCTTATTTGCGTGATCCCGGCAAGCTTACCCCCGGTACTAATGTTGCCATTTATCAATATCACTTCACGTGCTGCCCCGTATTTTAACGGCACGAGTTTAAATATTTTATTATCCGCATCAACAGATACGGTTGTTAGGCCATTTAAATCGAGCGGGATATTGTTGTAGGTATTATATGGATTGGTGGCATCTAAAACATAATAGTTTAACGTGTCGATAGGGTAATAAACAACTGTTTTGTTCATTTGCGCCAGGCTAATGTAATCAGGATCAAGTTTGCCGTTTTCGCGCGTTTTTAAAGTCATCAATAAAACATTAACGTTGGCGGCTTTTAGCAGGTGATATAATATCAGGTTTATTTCGGTGCTGTTGCCTGTTTGTTCGTGCCATGCTTTTTTTACGCCAGCAACCGTATACCAACGGTCTGTTTTATTCCATTTCATGGCGCGTTTAACGGTGTCAAAAACGTATTTTATTTTATCTCCGTCCGTTTTTAAAGCCCTTGCATTAGCAATAATCTGTTCTTCGTTATCCAGTTTCTTTTTTAACTGACTGCCAAAATCTTCATCATCCAGCATTTCATTACCGGCATGAGTGAGGGTGTTGTACCACCTGAACCTTTTCAGCACCACCCCTTCTATGTAATCTTCGGGATAATCCATAAACGCCTCTTCCTGATACGATTTTATATTTCCCAATGCCCAAATATGCCGAACACCCATGGGCGATTTTATATTGATTATCGTATCTTTAAGCGTTGGCCGATAGCTTTTTTGAAAAACGTTAAATACATACAGCGGCGAGAAGCTGGCATCGAACTCGCTGTACCGGGTGGGAAGAGTTGCCTGGAAAAACCAATCGGGGTAATTATATGGATCGGGGGTTGACCACAAATAGCTAAATTCAATAACCGAGCCTGGCCTCACATCAGGGAAAGTTAATATCAGGGCCTTTTCATTTTTATTAGTGGTTTCGGTATAAATCAGCTTTTTATCGACAGCAGTAAATTTAATGGTTTTGCCATCCAGGTTAACGGTTTCGGCCATCACATCGCTAATCTGTTCATCAGCGTGAACGCCATAATAATCAATGCGGATATTGGCCTCGTCTTTTCCCTTTTCGTTCAATATTTTAATCCGTTTTTGCCGCTCCATCCGGATTTTTCCGTATTTATAGGTCACCACCCCCTTATCAAACAATACCATCGCATTGGCATCCTTTTCAAAATCGCATTGTGTCATTTTTAAATCGGCGGTATCGATAATGCCAAACGGCTGCACACCAGGAGATTTGGGTTGTGCTTTAGTAGTGAATGTTAACAGGATTAATATAAAAACAGAAAACAGTTTATACATTTAGTATAAGGTTTTGATGGGGCTAATATAATTAATTAGCCATTAAAACCCCGTCAAATCTTTTTCAGCACAATCTGCTCATTCAGCACCTCGTTCATTTTTTTAAAATAAGCATGCAAATCGGGATAGCTGGCCCGGCCGTAAACAGATTGTTTGTAATTAATTACATAATAAACAACAACAACATTGTCTTCCTGCCCTATAATTCGCTTAAAAGTGATGCTTTTATCGCCCATGATCAAATTGATACTTTTAGGCAGTACATCAACCTTATATCCCGGCGGGATCTTATACCTTCCGTTTATAGAGTAAATATTACTGCTGCCAAAATCGATATTGGATGACCGGGTGTCACTGATAAACGGATTGTTGTGCAGCGAGGTAAATAAGTTAGGGTTAAAATAAATGTACTTATCATCGGTTCCGGGCAAATCCAGCTTAAAGTCAATGTTTTGCGTTAACGGAAGCGAGTCCACTTCGGCATCCTGCAGTTTTAGCGAAGTAATTTTTAAATTATTGTCGTCGCCGGTTAAATACTGTTTGTATTTATCCTCGTCCAGCTTTTTATGCAATTCCAAATTGATGGCTTTATTATAGCTAAAACTGGCAATCTGGGCAGTACCACTCATGCTGCCGTCGGTACTAACATCGGCCTGCACAAAAACTACCTGTTTTACCGGCTGCTTTTTTTTGCATAAAAACCATCTCGTATTTTTTTTGCTCTTTATCAATCTGTAAGCCATACGAGTTTAAAAGCTCAAAAGGAATTTCGTTATAAATGTTATACTTATCGGTTGCATCTAACACATAATACATAGTGCTATCCACAGGAACATAAGTAACCAGTTTGTTTATTTGATAGATGTCCACAAAGTCGGGCCGTAACTGGCCGTTATCGCGGGTACTCACCAACATCGGATAAGCTTTAACGTCCGCCCGTTTTAATAAATGATAAAGTATCATGTTAATTTCGCCCCAGTTGCCGCTCTTTTTTTTCCAGGCATTTTTTATACCATCCTTCGATGCCCAGTTTTTCTCCTCGTTCCATTTCATGAGCGTTTTTACCTGGTTAAATAAAAAGGCAACCCGGTCGGCCTGCGCCGGCAATGCTTTTGCTTGTTTAATTAAATCGTCCTCGTCGCGCAGGTTTTGATCAAATGGCTTATTGATGTCTTTTTCGTCGGCAAGTTGCTGCCCCACATCGGCCCAGGAAGCAGAAACCTTGGTATGCACGCCGTTAATGGTTACCTCCTGAATAACAAATGACAAGCTTTGCGTAACGTCTTTTTTTGAACGCATATAAGGTTCATCTTTTAGCGATGGGACTGAAGCCATGGCCCAAACATGCCCCAATCCGGCGGAGGTTGTGGTATCCTTCACAAAGGGCTGATCGTTTTTGAACAATACTGTTGACGATATAGTTTGATTTAGTACGATTGTGGCCTGACTGTACCGTGTGGGTAAATCGCATTGAAAACTCCAGCCCGGCAGACTTCGCGAAAATGGGCGCGACCAAATATACTTGTACTCAATTATCGACCCAGCTTTGGCTTCGGGGAACGAAAAAATTACGGCGTCCTTACTTTTGTCGGTATGTTCGCTGTAAATCAGCTTAGGGTCAAGCCGGGTATAAACAGCTTTGCCATTTACCAAATTTATGGTTTCGGCTTCCAGTCCTTCAATAGTTTCGGCGCCAAACCTGTTGTCGTATTCAATCCTGATGTTAGCTTCACTTTTGCCATTTTCGTTAAAAATTTTTATTCTCCTCTGTCGCACCATAACAATTCTGATGTAACTAAAAAGAAACTCGGCACGATCAAAAAGCACCATTGCGTTGGCATCCTTTTCAAAATCGCAGTTTTTTAGTTTTAAATCGGCCGTGTCAATAAAACCGTATACGGTCATTCGTGATTTAGGGGATGATTTTCGATCGGTGCTGTCTGTCTTATAAAAATTCTGAATGGGCGCATTAGCTGCTATTGTATCTGTTTTTATATGCAATTTGGTTTCGGTGGCTGACTTTGTTTTGGTCGTATCAGGTTTTGCAGGAGCTTGCGTTTGTGCCGTGGCTGCATTAATTAACAGAAGGGTTATCGAAAGCAAAATGAAAAGCTTCTTCATCGGGGCGAATAGTTTAAGCCTCCTAATGTAGTAATTGCATCTTATTAAAATGCAATTAAAAGTAATAGCGTATTTAAAACAGTCAAGTCTCCGTTTTATTTTGTCATCCTGATCCGCCCATTGGCGGATCAGGATGACAAAGCATTGTTATTTATTGCTTTTCAAACCTGGCTGCCCAGCCTCCGCCCGATGCAAGTTTTACAGTTAGCTTATCGTTTGCCGTTACAGTTATCACTTTGCGGTTGTAGTCGGTGCCATCATGGCCGGCATTTACGCCATCTTCAAAAATAGTGGCTTTATAACTTCCGTTCCCCAAAAAGGATAGGTCAACGGTTATGTCGCGGGCATTCCAGTTGGTCATGGCGCCCACATACCAGGTGTTCCCTTTTTGGCGGGCAATACTTACAAATTCGCCAACCTTGCCATCAAGCGCTACGGTATTATCAAACGTGGTAGGCACTGCGGCAATAAAATCTGTGCTTTCCTGCTCGCGAGCGTATATTGTCGGATTGTCCGAAAGCATTTGCAGCGGCGCTTCAAATACAGTATACATAGCCAACTGATGGCAACGGGTGCCCTGGCTCATCGGGTTTGAGTTTACGGGGCGAAAAGCACTTTTATCCGCATTGCGCATGGCGCCAGGTGTATAGTCCATCGGACCAGACATCATGCGGATATAAGGAATAGTAACATCATAACCGGGCTGGTTATCCGTTCCCCACTTCATGTTTTCGAGGCCTTTTACGCCTTCGCAGTTAATTACGTTTGGCCAGGTGCGCTGCATGCCGCTTGGTTTGTACATGCCGTGATAGTCAACCATTAAATGGTTATCAGCTGCTTTTTTTTGCAAGATCGTATAATGAGCTTACTGCTTTCTGGTCGTCGCGGTCAATAAAATCAATCTTAAAGCCTTTTACGCCCATTTGCGCAAATTTGGCAAAAAGCCCATCGGCATCGCGGGTTATAGCATACCAGGTCGACCATAATATCACGCCAATATTTTTCTGTTTGCCATAATCAACTATCGCTTGTACATCCAGCTTAGTTTTGTTCAAATCGTAATCATCCGACCAGCCTTCGTCAATAATAATATATTCAAGTTTGTTAGCGGCCGCAAAATCAATATAGTATTTATAGGTGGGTACATTAATACCCGCTTTAAAATCAACGTGGCTTATGTTCCAATCGTTCCACCAGTCCCAGGCCACTTTGCCGGGTTTTATCCAGGATACATCGGCAATTTTTGACGGCTCGGCCAGGCGTTGCATCATGTCGTTATCGGCCAGTTGTTTGTCTTCGGCGCTGATGGTTACTACGCGCCATGGAAAACTGCGGGTACCGGTAGTTTTGGCAATATAATCGGCCCGCTTATTCACCACGTAGTTAATCCTTTTTACGCTTTCTTCGGTTGGCACCTGTGCAAACACACCATGCAGGTTATTGCCATTGCCGGGGGTTAGGTACATGCCCGGATAATCCTGCAAATCGGCTTCCAGTATTACGGCCTTCAACGGATTGCCCACTTCAACCAATACCGGCAAAAATGCCAGGGTATCCTTTTTTATCTCCGAAAGGTTTACATAATCATAATGTGCCTCGAACGAAGTGTTGAATTTATCTTTATTGCGATAATCGTTCACAAAGGGTAAAAAAGCCTTGTCATCATCCTTAAAATTAAAATTAGCTTCTTCGTTTACGATGGTGATGTCCCCTTTTTTTGTGGTAACAAAACGATAAGCTACGCCGTCGTTATAAGCGCGGAAGATAATGCCGTAATCGCCTTTTAGGGTTAATAGCAGCTGGTTGTAGTTGTTTTGAACCTGCGCTTTCTTATAAATAGGCGTATTAATGGTTTCATTTGCCGATGAGGGCACTGCTTTTTTAATCACCGCATTTTTACCCAGCACCTCGCCATTATCCAGCGTTACAGACATTGCCGATGGCATAATTACATCCGCATCCTCCCGCTTTACCTGCCAGGTAACCGCAGCGCCGGTATTAATAGTTATATTGAGTTTGCCATCCGGCGATTTTACCTGGTAGGTTTTGCCGTTTTGCGCCAAAGCCGTACCTGTTAAAAAAACAAAGCACAGCAGCAATAAAGTTCTGATTTTCATTGAAATACGATTATAAGTTTGCCAGTTGGTTTATGAACTGCCGAAACTAACCTTAAATCAGGGAAATTAGTAATGTTTTTTTGACATTTTATGTTGCGCTACCCATGTATGGTCTCTGTCTTGCCATAATTTTTCACCACCTGCGCCTCATATTCCAGGTACTGTTTCCAGCGCGCATCCACATCCAAACCACCGGCATATTTTTTTGCCAGGCGGATAAACATGGCATAATGTGTAGCCTCGCTGATCATCAGTTCGTGGTAAAAGGCGGATAGTTGTTCGTCGTTTATGTTTTCGGATAGTACTTTAAAGCGTTCACAACTGCGGGCCTCAATCATGGCCGAAAATAGCAGCCTGTCTACCAATTGCTCGGTACGGCCGCCGCCGATGACGATAAACTTGCGGAGCTCATTTACATAATTGTCTTTCCGCTCACGGCCCAATACAAATCCGCGCTGTAAAATTATTTCATGTACGCGTTTAAAGTGATCCATTTCTTCCTGTACAAGACCAATCATTTCCTGCACCAGATCGCTCAGGTTGGGGTTTTGGACAATGAGGGTAATGGCATTGCTTGCCGCTTTTTGTTCGCAAAAAGCATGATCGGTTAAAAGTTCTTCAATATTGCTTTCCACCACGTTTTTTACCCAAAGCGGGTCGGTGGGCAGCTGTAGTTTAAGGATTGTTTTTTCGCTCACAATGCAAAAGTAATTGTTTCAGTTGAATGATTGATTAAGCTTTGGTTTTAACCAATTTGAGCAATCTTAATCGACATCTTTAAATATAGGATTGTTTGCTGTAAGGCGAGAATGGTGATGAATAGATAAAACGTTAATGCGGATTTCTGTAACCGAATAGAAAATGATATAATTTCTAAAATTAATTGAACGTATCTGGATACTTTTCCGGACGTTGTACGGCCGACCTTTTAATGGATACTCCTTTAATGAATTTATGAACGACCTTATTTTTCTTACTTCAAGCTGGGCGTATTTTTTGGAATCCTGTGCGATATAATCATAAATAGACCGTAAGTCCTGAACCGCTATTTCAAGATAAATTACCTTCAGTCCCATTTTTTTATTTCTTCGTCCAATTGCTCCTCGGTCAAATACTCTCCCTTGTCGAGTTGTTCCAGCGCCTTTTCGAGTTTAGAAGCAATAATAATGCGGTCAATAAAATCGTCAATAGCAAAATTTTCCGGAAAATCAACCAATAACCCTTTAACGGTTTCCTTATTTATAACTAATGTGCTCATGTTGGTTTATTTGATAAATCACAATTAACAGCCCGTTCGTTTTATAAAGTTACGATTAATACTAATTAAAAAAATCGCGGGCATCTTTTTTCCAAACTCAGCTCACTTCCCGTAAAGGTTCTTGCTCTCAATAAAATCCAAAACCGCATCCGGTACAAAATATTGAATGTTCTTTTTTTCGGCAAGCGATTTACGGATGAAAGTTGCAGATAGCTCCATCAGCGGCGTCATGGTGATTGTTACGGATGGGTGCATAGCCAAATCCGTGTTTTCATATCCCGGGCGCGGGTAAACAAAAATGCGGTAATCGCGCAGGATGAGCTTATAGTTTTTCCACTTGGGTAATGATACCAGGTTATCCGAACCCATAATCAACGCAAACTCGTGTTGCGGATATTTTTCTTTTAAATGGGCAAGGGTATCAATAGTGTATGACGGCTGCGGCAATTTCAATTCCACATCGCTAACCTCAATATGGCGGGAGTTATCTGTCGCCAGCTTGCACATTTCCAGCCGGTCGTAGGTGTTAATCAGGTCGCCATATTTTTTTAGCGGGTTTTGGGGCGATACCACCAGCCAAACTTTATCGAGCGTGGTATGGTTAGCCATATAGTTGGCGATAATTAAATGGCCGGTATGTACAGGATTAAATGAACCGAATAGTAAACCTATTTTCATAGCAGGTAGTTTAGCCCCCCAGCCCCCTAAAGGGGGAGCAATTGCCAATTCCCCCTTTAGGGGGTTAGGGGGTTGATAAAGTTTCTTACCAAATCTTCCGCTTCTTTACAAGCAGTCTCAAGTTCGTAATTTTTTAGGATAATATCAAATTGCGGGGCATAATTCAATTCTTTTTCGGCTTTTACAAAGCGTTCGTGCAGTTTTTCCTTACTATCTGTGCCTCTGCCGGTTAAGCGTTCTTTCAAAACCTCCAATGACGGCGGTTGTACGAAGATCGCAAGCGCCTGTCCGTCGTATTTGCGTTTAAGGTGCAAACCGCCTTCAACATCAATATCAAAAATAACAGTTTTGCCCAATTGCCATATCCGTTCAATTTCGGTGCGTAACGTGCCGTAAAATGTTCCGGAGTATACTTCTTCAAATTCAACAAACTGCTTTTTGGCAATGCGGTGTAAAAACTCTTCTTTACTGATAAAATAATAATCCAACCCATGTTGCTCCTCGCCGCGGGCTTTGCGGGTGGTAGCCGAAATGGAAAACTCCAGGTCAGGAAATTTTGACAGCAGGTGGTGTACTATAGTAGTTTTACCTGCTCCAGATGGCGCTGAAAATATGATGAGTTTTCCTTCTTTCATTTTTTGTTGGAAAGTTGAAAGGTTGGAAAGTTGTAATGTTGACCTATAACTTTTCAACATTACAACTTTCCAACATTACAACACGTTGAGTAACTGTTCCTTAATTTTCTCCAGTTCTTCTTTCATGCCTACCACCAGTTTTTTGCATAGTGGCGTCGTTAGCTTTTGAACCGAGTGTATTTATTTCGCGGCCTATTTCCTGCGATATGAAGCCGAGTTTTTTGCCATTGGCGTCATCGTTTTTTAAAGTTTCGATAAAATAATCGCAATGGGTTCTTAACCGTATTTTTTCTTCTGTGATGTCCAGTTTGTCGATAAAATAAATCAGCTCCTGTTCAAAACGGTTTTGATCTATTATCTCGCGGCCAACTGCGTCTGCCAGCAGCTGGTTTAAACGTTCTTTTATTATCGGTATGCGCTTGGGTTCTTCCACCTCCACCAGTTCCAGGTTTTTCAGGATGATGCCGATGCGGTATTTTACATCCTGCTCCAATACATTGCCTTCGTCGCTTCTGAATTTTTGGAACGCTGCTAATGCCTGCTGAAATGTTTTTTCGGCAATTTTCCACTCCTCTTCTGATACGGTTTCTTCAACGTACTTTACCACTTCGGGCAGGCCAAGAGCTAATTGTAATAAATTGCTGGATGGTTCATTCAAATCAATGCTAACCGACTTTAGTTGCTCAAAGTAATGTTTCAGCAAATCTTTGTCGATACCTGCAGCAGTAGCCGTAGTGTTTGCTTTCTCTACATTAATAGATAAATTTACCTTGCCCCGCTCAATTTGCTTGTTGCATTCGTTGCGTAACTGAAATTCTTTTTCGGCAAAAGATTTAGGCAGGCGAAGGGACAGCTCTAAAAACTTGCTGTTCAGCGATTTTATTTCGACGGTATATTTGGTACTGTCCGAGTCGAAACTGGCAATTCCATAGCCGGTCATGGATTTTATCATGTGCAAAGATAGGTTTTTTAGTCCGAAAGTCCGGAAAGTCAGTAAAGTCCGAAAGTAAAAAAATGATGACGCCCACAGCTAATTATGAGTTTATCCAACTTTCTAAACCTTCCCCGCAGCTCCTTTCGGACTTTTCCGACTTTCCGGACTTTCCCGACTCCCTTTAACACTTTTTTACATTTCGTGTGGATTACTATATTTAAATTTGTATCCGAATAGTTTTGTAAATGCGCCATCGTTATCTTTTATTAATTATGCTGATTGCGGGGCCGGTGTTTAAGGCATTGGCGCAACCGGCATTTACCTTACATGGCGTAATTAACCTCCGTCTTAGCTCGGGCCGGTTGGCAGGGGTAGTAGTTACCGATTTGCGAAGCCGCGATTTTGTAAGCAGTGACGCCTCGGGCTGGTTCACTATTCAATGCGTCGTTGGCGATACCTTGCTTTTTACCAAAGCCGAATTTACCGATCAAAAGATTGTTATTAAAACAACCGGTGATCTGCCGGTTTATATGCAGCCCGTTGTTAATCTGGACGTGGTAAAAATACAGGGTCAAACCAAAAAGCAGGAACTACAGGAATACAACAAAGACTATGCCCGCAAAGGTGTTTATTACGATGGGAAGCCGCCGCTGGGTTCAATTCTGTTAAACCCGCTAAACGACCTGCATACCCTTTTTGGAAAAGATGCGAAAGACTTGCGCCGCTTTAAAGCCGATTCGAAAAGCGAACTGGAATATGCCGAGGTGCAGCGCAGGTATAACCTGAGAGTAGTGATGCGGGTAACCGGAGCAACCGATACTGTAGCCAAAAGCTTTATGAAGTATTATCGCCCATCGTACGAGGACATAAAAACCTGGAACGACTATGAACTGATCCGGCAGATCAAAAAATCGTATGCTTTTTATGATAAAAGTGAGGATAAGGACCGGTTACATAGTATAAATGCGCCTACGTTTATGAACGCGGTGAGGGATAGTATTAAGTAGTTATCGTAAATGTAGGAGCGAATAGCATTCGTCCGACGCTATTTTCAATCACTACCTGTCCGGATGTTTACGTTTATAGTTTGCCTTCGCCGAAGCCTCAATTTGGTCAATCGTATTTTGGAAGTTGTCGTTATTTAGTAACTCTGCTATTTTATCGAAGTTACCTCTCAAAAAATCATTTTGCCGCAAAATGCTATTTAAATCCATACTGTCCCCTGGAATTATTTCAGCAGTTTTATTAATTAATTTTTCGATAGAAGACAGATAAACCCACCTCGCGGGAGCTGAGTTACTTGCTACAAAAATTGATAATTGGTTACGATCATTAACATATTGAATTAAAAACTTTTCCGCAGAAAAAGTAATAAAGTAATTGCCCATGTCCCGTCGACTATAAACGTCCTCGATCTTTTGTAAATTCAACTCTTTTAACACAGAACGGTATAACACATTTCTATCTTTAAACTTTACCGAATTTTCCATTTATTAAATATTTCAAAATTAAGGTTTAGAAAATTTCATCCCGTCCTCTGATATTACATACCCTGGCGCCCTCGCTTGTGGCCCGCTTGCTAAGTAGTCAACTGTACTCGTTGCAAATCAGACCTTGGTTAAACTGCTTGTGATTATCGGTTTTTTATTGGGCCAGGCTTTGTTTGTTTGTTGCTGTATGGTTGCCACAAGCGATGCTTGCAGCAGCGGGGACAAGGTAGTTAATTAAGCATCTCGGTTTTACCGTAAAAATACCTTTTTTTAATGGGGCACTTCTGGTTAATGTTTTATCAATAATCGTTATATTCATCCCACTATGAGCCCAAGCCTAATTGTAGTTCTCCTGCTGATCGTTATAATAGCATTGTTTGCTGTTTACAGGATATTTAAAGTTAAAGCCAAAAGGAAAAAGATTAACGAAGAGCGGTTTAGCCGGCTAATGCTGATTTACAAAAAGTTAGAGGCTGGCGACGAATTATCTACAGCAGAAGTAGCGCCATTTGCTGAAGACCTGCGTACACGTTGCGATACATTCCAGTTGCTGAAACCGCACAATCAACTGGCTCTTTTTCCGCAGGAATACCTCAACCTTATTAAAGGCGCCGAGGGCGCACTTGCTAATTGGCTTGAATTCCCAACGGAGCTTGACGCCTGTCCGGATGAAATGCAACACATCAAACGTGTGACGATAGACTTCGACGGACAAAACAATTTTGTACATTATGAAGTGTTTCAATATAGTGTTAACGAACCACATTGGGCCGCAAAGGATGGTTGGATACTTGGGGTAGTAGGTCCCTTTTTTGAGGATAGTAAACCCTACGATCACGCACGGTCAACTTTTAGCCGGGTTAGCAGTACTGTAGGCACCGTAACACCCGAGGAAGAGGTGAAGTGGGTACACGAAAATATTTCGATGAGGCGGTAGGATAAAACAGCATTTTGCGCAACTTAGGACATCTGCGCCATCTGAAAACACATAAATATTTACTCCTAACTTAATTAAACCCATATTTGTATATTAGTTTAATCAAAACTTAATGAACTAATTTGTAGTTAAATCGTACAAGAGGGAAATAAACACAATGCCATGAAAAGGATAGCGTTTTTGTTATTATTTGCGTTTGTGGTTTCCGCCTGCCAACGGGAGACGATATTCCCTCCAAAAACGATTGTTGTTGCTAAAACTGACACCATTCCCGATACTGCGCTGGTAAGGCTGGAACTGGTGAAAGACAGCACCATAAGTTACCAATTGGGCGGTTGGGTAGAAATGATGCTACAGTTTGATCATCGCTTTCATGCTTCATTTAATAATGCCGAAGATAGCTCCCCTCCCGGCTACAACTCCAACCTGAATATTATGGGTGTTACTACCGATGGCATTCCCGTTATGTGGGATGGTGTTCCGTATACGCCGGGTATGCACATCCCCATGTACGTAATAACGGCAACAGGGCATTACCTTGTAAAGATTGATCTGTTGAAAAAAGTTCCGGCCGACATCAATATTTGGTTTAAAGACAAGTATTTGAAAGACAGCGTAAATTTGCGGAAAGGCAATTATAGCTTCGATGTTAACAGAGCTGATACCAATACCTTCGGGAAAAAGCGCTTTGAGGTTATTGTGCGGCCTTGATTAGGTTATAGACCGATGTTAAGTGATGCCTGTAGTTTGTGTGGTTGCGGTGCGATGTCTCCGTCCACTCAGGCGTGTCGCTTGAATGTTAACAGTTTAAGCATCCTGCTTAAATTGATCTTTAAAAGGCTTGTTTTATCCTATTTGCATTTTTAGTTCGTTTTATCGTATTTACTCCGCATCTCAATTAGCTTCTGATAATTTACATCTTGGAGCAAGAAGTTGGAGCCTGATATTATTTTCAAAAATGGTTCCCGATTCGTTATGTCGAAGTCTTTAGGCTTACAAATTGTAACTATCTGTATTCCTATTGTATCTTTAGCTTTTGGAAAAGTAATAGTTGCATCATTTCCATAGAATGCATAGACCTTATTGTTGTCTAATGAACCCTTATCATTCTGAAATGGAATACCCTCGAATTCAATTTGCTTTCCATTTTTTGCCTTGTAGACGAATTTTTTATTGATGACACCATATATTTCTTTAAATTGACTGAGTAATATGCCGGATTTTGGAACAGCATAAACCCGGCTATGTTTATCATCATATTGCTTAGACTCGCCATTTTTAACATTACTAAAAATGTATATATTACCTGTATAATTCACTGGCATTATATATATTTCTTTTTCTGCGAACTTGCACGAGCTAAGAGATATAATCAGACATGCGATTACTAATTTTCTCATTTTATGTGTTGTTGATTGTGAAGAGTAGTCCTTCCATTTTCAAATGATTTATTCCAATACTTGATTGCCCCCCTCTGGCGCCAGGACGGCCTACGAGGCTTGCCCCTGAGGGGGGTAAATGGTATTCCTCCTTCCAACTACGGTATTTATCCAACCGCTGCTCTTGGCTCCTTTACATCAATTTTATTGGTATCCTTTAAAATCCTTCTGTCTACCTTAATTCTTATTTCACTAATAACTTCCTTTTTAAAAGTATCTAATTTCCATGCCATGTTAATATCAAACTGTTTTATATGGCTGAATTTATTGACGTATACTTCGATATACAAATGCGGTGAATATTCTAAAGTTAAATATAATAACGAGCCCGGCTTACCTTGAATGAAAACATAATCTTTGTATTTTGAAATCACGCGATCATTTAGGAGTAATGAAACTTTTTTACCAACGTATTTATTCAAGTCTATTTTACTTAATGATTTTACAGAAACGCTATCAGTTTCTTTTATTGTTACCTTTTTTCTAAAATCAGCAAGTGGGGCGGAACTTAGTGGATTTACCCCTGAATAACTGCTGATAAAAGCAGCAGTGATGATTATTAAACAGGTTAATTTTTTCATAAAGCACCAAAAAGGCTTTTCTTGTCATTAATTATTCTTTAAATCGTTTATTACCGCCAGCCCAGCTGCCGCAAGCGTCCTCGCTTGTGGCCCGCATAGCAGGTAGTTAACCATACTCGCTGCAAATTAGGCTTTTTTTTAAACGGCTTGCGATTGCGGATTTTTTATTGGGCCAAGCTTGGTTTGTTACCTGTAGGCTGGCCACAAGCGAGGACGCTTGCGGTAGCGGCGTGTATCAAAGTCAAGGCGCGCAAAGGCTATTCGTGCCTTAGCCGGTTAACCGATTCCCGCTCGGCACAAAAATATCCCGCCCATTCATGCGTGTTGCTTCAATGCTAACAATTAAGCGTAACGCTTAAATTAAATAAGGTTACAAAATAAAGTTCGTTGGTTGAGGTACTGCGTGGCATGAAATAAATATGCGCTTTTATTTTTGAATTACAATGAACAACCGTTTGGCTTATACTACTAAAATCCTTCTGCCGCTTTTCGATGGTTGAGATAAAAATCTATATTCGTTGCCCAATTGATTATATATATGAGAAAATTTTTAGTCGTGTTTCTTTTGTTAAAAAGTTTTGTAATCCAGGCGCAATTGAAGCCTTCGGGTATGCTGTTAAACATTAAAAATGCCAACACGAAAACTGTAAAAGACATTTTGTTAGTAAGTACCAGGGATATTAATTATCCTGTTGAAATGACTTTTAAAACAAATACCTGCATTGGCATAAACCTGGAAGATAATAAATGGTACGTTCTTCCTTTAAATGACCCTTCGGGCAAAATTAGAGCAAATACAAATTTGTGGGTATTGCCGCAGGACCCGCTTTCGAAAGACAATGCCTATTTGATTAAATTGCCGGCACGCGACTCCCTTACGGCAACTATAGAAAATGGAAGGTTAACAGTAGCTATATATTCCAAAAAGTTTGAGCTGCATTTTGCCGAAGCCCGCCCTCATAGTGATTGTTTTAACAACCGCTATAGCATCAACATAAAAGGTGGCGATACCCTTGCCAACACATTAGCGGGCTTTTACTGGGGAACCATGTTACAATCAGTAGTTGAAAAAACGAAAGCAAAAAATTACCCTTACTCAAGCGGATATGTCATCAGCACATTAAACCCTCGCGCTTATGCCGGTTCTTATCCGGATGTTGATCACGAATTTCAAATAAAGGGACGGCTTGCTTTTGGCTCCGACCTTGATGTTGACGTTGTGAAACGGATGATAGGGCTTCAGTTTAAATTAATGCAAGATGATCCTGAAGGGCTGTTTCGCGACCCTTGCTCTGTTCAGCCCAATGGCGAACGTGAATACGATATTCGCAGGAACAGCCAAAACAATAAGGTGAATGCCGGTATGTTTTTACTAACGGGCAATATGGAAGTTTTGGAAGAGTCGTTCCATTATTTTGAAGCCACCAAGGATTCCGTATGGCTCAATAAAAACATCAATAACCTTGAAAACGCAGCTTCACTGACCATTGCAAACACCGATCAATATGGCCGTGTATGGTCTGATGTTTATTATGAAGACCAGGTAATGAAGGACGGCCGGGAAACCATGTCGGGGGCGTTGGCTGCCTATACCTTTCAATTGCTGGCGCAAATGGAAAATATTTTGAACCGGGCAGACCGGGCAGCTTACTACACCGAATTTTCGAAAAAAATTGCCCGGCAATTGGTTCAGCCTTTACCACAAGGGTTTTGGGACGAACAGCAGCAAATGTTTGTTGATTGGGTAGATAGAAATGGGGTAAAACACAATCATATACACTTGCTGGCAAATATTCTGCCGGTTATGTTTGGGTATGCAACCAAAGCCCAAACCGAAGCAGTTGCCAAACTGACAGACACCAATTTGGATGAATTTCAAAGGTTCCCCAGCTTTATATCGGCAGATGTTGCAGCCTATAACAAATCCGAAATTGGTGATGGCGGTCCTTATGATCTTTGTGCTG
>Ga0206947_1127_pt1 | contig 20714 bp, 21 predicted proteins | sample Alteio_BWOrgHeat_3_FD_153239 | JGI IMG/M metagenome (GOLD analysis project Ga0206947, IMG submission 153239) | Enriched cells from forest soil in Barre Woods Harvard Forest LTER site, Petersham, Massachusetts, United States -... | ecosystem: Environmental > Terrestrial > Soil > Temperate forest > O...
GCACAGGCGGTGCCGTTGGGATTGATTATGAACGAATCGATAACCAACGCCATAAAATACGCATTTGGTGACAATGGCGGTGTAATTATTGTTGGTCTGCAATTGCTTGCCGGCGAAATGCTGTTGCTTACTGTTACCGATAATGGAAAGGGCTTGCCGGCCGATTTTGATTTACGGGAAGCCGTTTCTTTAGGTATGGAAATGATGAAAGCGTTAACGAAACAGTTAGGTGGCAGCTTCCAGATAAAAAGCAACCAGGGAGTAACCGTATCGGTTGAGTTTCGGGTTGAAAATATGCATTATAGTAAAGAGATAGAAGAATTTTACAGTTAAGTTTCAGGCAGCCGGATGTCACTGAAATCACAAAAAAATCAGTGTAATCCCCAAAAAAATATCGTAACTTCGCAACTCGAAAAAAGAAAATCACTTAGTAGGTGATTTACAAAAAGTAATTTTTATAAAACATAAATCATAGTTGTAGATGATTAGTATTACACTTCCCGATGGCTCGGTTCGTCAGTACGAACAGGGCGTAACTTCCATGCAGGTCGCGCAGTCGATCTCCGAAGGATTAGCAAGAAACGTATTAGCAGCCGAGGTTGACGGTGTGGTTTGGGATGCAAGCCGCGCTATTGAACAGGATGCTGCAGTAAAGTTATTAACCTGGAACGACCTTAAAGGCAAAGCCACCTTTTGGCATTCATCAGCCCACTTAATGGCCGAAGCTTTAGAGGCGCTTTATCCGGGAACCAAATTTGGTATCGGTCCGGCTATTGAAACCGGGTTTTATTATGATGTTGATTTTGGCGACCGCGAATTTTCGTCGGATGAGTTCAAGAAAATTGAAGATAAAATACTGGAGCTGGCTAAAACCCGCGAAGAATTTATCCGCAAGCCCATCAGCAAAGCTGATGCAATTGAATACTTTACCGAAAAGGATGATGAGTATAAGCTGGATCTGTTAAAAGACCTGCCTGATGGCTCCATCACTTTTTATACCCAGGGTAACTTTACTGATTTATGCCGTGGCCCGCACATCCCTAACACCAGCTTTATAAAAGCAGTGAAACTGATGAGTGTTGCCGGCGCTTACTGGCGTGGCGATGAAAGCCGCAAACAGTTAACCCGTATATATGCAGTTACTTTCCCAAAAGCAAGTGAGTTAACCGAATACCTGCATCTGCTGGAAGAAGCCAAAAAACGCGACCACCGCAAACTGGGCAAGGAAATGGAATTGTTTGCTTTCTCTGAAAAAGTTGGTATGGGCTTGCCGTTATGGTTGCCAAAAGGTACCGCCTTGCGCGAACGCCTGGTTAACTTTATGCAAAAGGCACAGGTAAAGGCTGGATACGAGCAGGTGATTACCCCGCATATCGGGCATAAAAATTTGTATGTAACTTCCGGTCATTATGAAAAGTACGGCGCTGATTCGTTCCAGCCGATAAAGACACCGCAGGAAGGGGAGGAGTTCTTCCTGAAGCCAATGAACTGCCCGCACCACTGCGAAATATACAAGACAAAACCACGCAGCTATAAGGATCTGCCGGTGCGTTATGCCGAGTTTGGTACCGTGTATCGTTACGAGCAAAGCGGCGAGCTGCACGGCTTAACCCGTGTGCGCGGCTTTACACAGGATGATGCCCACTTGTTCTGCCGTCCCGACCAGGTGAAGGAAGAGTTTAAGAAGGTAATTGACCTGGTGTTATATGTATTCACAGCCCTGGGTTTTGAGAACTATACTGCACAGGTGTCCTTGCGTGACCCTAATAACAAGTCGAAATACATTGGCTCCGACGAAAACTGGGCGCTTGCAGAAGCATCTATCATTGAAGCTGCCGACGAAAAAGGTTTAAAAACCGTAGTGGAATATGGCGAAGCGGCATTTTATGGTCCTAAGCTGGATTTTATGGTGAGAGATGCCTTAGGGCGTAAATGGCAGTTGGGAACTATCCAGGTAGATTATAATCTCCCTGAACGTTTTGAACTGGAATACACTGGTAGCGATAACCAAAAGCATCGCCCGGTAATGATTCACCGTGCGCCTTTTGGTTCACTGGAGCGGTTTATAGCCGTGCTAATTGAGCATTGTGCGGGTAATTTCCCGCTGTGGTTATCACCCGAGCAGTTCATTATTTTGCCGATCTCCGAAAAATATGAAGATTATGCAAAAAAACTTTCAGAATCATTAAAAGATTCCGATATTTGCGGGCTTATTGATTTCAGGGATGAAAAGATAGGGCGGAAAATTCGTGATGCCGAAGTCAAAAAAATCCCTTACATGCTGATTGTGGGCGAAAAAGAAACTGCTGAAGGGTTGGTTTCAGTTCGAAAACATGGACAGGGCGATTTGGGAAGCATGAGCATTGAAGATTTTAAACAACAGATACTTAAAGAAATAACCGTATAACTTGGCATTAAACAAACCTTTCAACAGAGGACCCAGGCTACCATTTAAGAAAAAGGAAGCCGAGCACAACATTAATCAATTTATTAGGGCTACAGAAGTCCGCCTTGTGGGCGACAATGTGGAGCCCGGTATCTATTCGTTAAGGGACGCCCTTAAGATTGCGGATGATCAGGAATTGGATCTTGTTGAAATATCTCCAAACGCCGTACCTCCGGTTTGTAAAGTAACAGACTATAATAAGTTTATTTACGAGCAGAAGAAGAAGCTAAAAGAGATTAAAAGTAATGCCAAGCAAACCGTTATTAAAGAGATAAGGTTTGGGCCTAACACTGATGATCACGATTTTGAATTTAAGCTAAAACATGCCATCAAATTCCTGGAAGCAGGCGAGAAGGTAAGGGCTTACGTTCACTTTAAGGGCCGTGCCATTGTGTACAAAGAGCAAGGCGAAATCCTGTTATTGCGCTTCGCCCAGGCATTGGAAGAAGTAGGCAAGGTAGAGCAACTGCCCAAACTGGAGGGAAAACGGATGTTTTTGACCGTTACGCCTAAGGGAGCTAAAAAGTAGAGGCAAGACAATGAGAGGCAAGAAGCAAGAGATAAAAATTCTGGCTCTTGATTCTTGATTTCTTGACTCTTAAAAGAGTAATTAATTAAAATAAATATATACACACGGTTATGCCAAAAATGAAAACCAATTCCAGTGCCAAAAAGCGCTTTAAGCTTACTGGAACAGGTAAAATCACCAGGAAGAACGCCTTCAAAAGCCACATCTTAACAAAGATGTCGACAAAACGTAAGCGCAACCTAACCCACACCAGCTTAGTATCTAATGCTGATTTAGGTAACGTTAAACGTATGCTTTGCATAGGTAAGTAACAAACAAATTTTTTAACCAGGTATTCGAGTACACAAGATCAATTTTAAATTGACACTCACTACCAAACAACAACAACATGCCACGTTCAGTTAACGCAGTAGCGTCGAGAAGACGCCGGAAAAAAATCATGGACCTCGCCAAAGGGTATTGGGGTTCAAGAAGCAAGGTTTATACCGTTGCAAAAAACACAGTAGAAAAAGGTTTACAGTACGCTTATCGCGACCGTAAGACCAAGAAAAGAGAATTCAGAGCTTTATGGATTCAGCGTATCAACGCTGGTGCCCGTCAGCACGGAATTTCTTATTCGCAATTAATGGGTAAATTAACAGCAAAAGAAATCGGTTTAAACCGTAAAGTATTAGCCGATTTAGCTATGAACCATCCTGATGCTTTCAAAGCAGTTGTGGATGCAGTGAAATAACATTGAAATAATTCAAATAAAAAAGGCCGCTTATGCGGCCTTTTTTGTTGATCTGAACTCGAATTAGGCGAATTTATTGAATTAATGGAATTTTAAAAATTCGATAAATTCCATTAATTCAATAAATTCGAGTTCAGACAATTATCACCACGTCTTCCACTTCGGCCAAATCCATGTACTGTTTAAAGTTCTGCACGTCTTTATCCACCATGTTTTTAAATACGGGGTTTAACACGTGTGCCAAACTGGCGCCAAAACCGCCCGCAGGGGGCTGATAGCTTATAACTACATCAACCAGTGTACCATTGTCATGAAACGAATCGCGGAAACGCACTTTACCGGCGTTATCGATTACCGAACCGGGTAATGAACTCCAGCCAATCAGCTCACCAGGAACATCGTGTACAATTTCTGCATCCCAACTCACATTGGCAATTCCGGTTGGCAGTTTAAGTACCCAATGCGAACGCTGTTCGTCAATTTGATCAACACTTTCCAGGTGATTCATAAACAAGGGCAGGTTTTCGAGTTTGCGCCAAAAGCTGTATACATCTTCGCGGGGTTTGTTAACTGTAAACGATGACCGGATATTAATATTTACCGGGCTTGTAGTGTGCTTTCCCATTTGTGAATACAGTTCGCAATGCCCCGTAATACCACGGTTTAACAAGTAACCCCCGGCTCCGAGTTTAATAATACTGCCAAAGGGCCTTTTAAATAAGTTTTTGATGCCCGAAAGGCTCAACTTTACACCCGACGCTATAGATAAGTAACGTTCGGGCCAGTTTAAATTTATCCTGGTTGCAGCGCCGGCTTTACCGTCGTTTGTCTGCTGTAATGCTGTTGTTGTCATACGTTTTTTTAAATAGGTGTGTAATTGGAACAATCTACAGGCGAAGTAGTTTTGATTTTATTTTTTAGATTTCTATTTGCGACGGAATAATTATTTAGGCTAAATGGCGCTTTGCTTGGGGAAGATTAAACACGGAGGTCGCTGAGGAAGCACAAAGCACACAAAGAATAGAAAAAATGAGTGGTAAATATTTAATAAAGGAGCATTAATGTTAAAAGCTCCGCGTGCTCCGTGCTTTCTTTGTATCTCTGCGTTAAAACTAAACATACCAGGTATAAATTGCTTTCAGTTTAACATCCACACAATCCGTTATAGAGCTATTATATACTTGTTCCAATTTGTTCGAACTTGAATAGGCTCTGGTTTGCTTGCTTCTATATTAATTGACGAGATTTGGTAAAACAACAAAGCCACAATTAATGGAAATATTGATTAAAACAGCACGCACATTTTATGGTATCATGATAGCGGGCCTTGCGTTTCAGCAATTTTTTTATGCGGAATTCCGCCCGGTAATATTTCCCCCGTGGCCGCATGCAGGCGTTGTTTATACCATTTGTGTGTATATAGTAAGTGTTGCCTTGGTTTTTGCAGGCCTTGCTATCATTTTTGATAAAAAAGCCAAAACGGTGTCGCTTGTGTTGGGCGGCTTGTTGTTGCTAATATTTTGTTTAGGCCAAATACCTTACGAATTAATGGTGGATTATTATAAACATTTAGGTTCGTGGACCACGCCGCTCAAAGAGCCGGCAATTGCCGGCGGCGCTTTTGTAGTTGCCGGCTCATATCCTGTAAAATATGCGGCAACGGATAGTAGCCTGATAGGCTTCCTTAAAAAAATTATCCCGTTTGGTGCCTATTTCTTTTGCATTGTGCTTGCACTTTTTGGCATCGAACATTTTTTATACCCTGAGTTTTGCGCCTCGTTGGTGCCCAAATGGATACCGCCCGGTCAGCTTTTCTGGTCGTATTTTGCCGCAGTCGCACTCATAGGCTCGGGCATCGCCATTATGCTGAATATTAAAAGGAAATTGGTAGGTACACTGCTTGCTGTAATGCTGCTGCTCTGGGTGGTGTTATTGCATATCCCCAGAGCCGTTGCTGATCCATACAGCCTTAAAGGTAACGAGTTATCCAGCGTGTTTGAAGCACTCGGCTTTAGCGGGATTGCTTATTTGATAGCTAAGTCGTAGCTTGAGTTTTATTCAGGACTTCAGACGCTGTACTCGCGGCTTTAGCATTGAAAAAGACCGTTTCGTAAATTATTTTTAACCATATCAACACACAAGGCAGTGCCTTTAATTTATACGGTATTACGTAATGTACGTTAATGTATCGTGGGAAAAGATCAGATGGTGAAAATTCGGTGATAACAACGGCGAAAATCAATAACGCGCTTTCCAGTGGCGTAACCGGCCTGTCGAGGTTGATAAACCACAAGCCTACGCCAGCAATGGCAATGATATAAGTGGGCGATTCGGACGAGCTGCTAAAAATGATCACAAATATCAGGGTTGATGCCAGCAACAATAACTGGTATTTGAAGTTCGCAAACAGATTTGGCCTTAGATACCAGGTGCCAAATATGACGATTCCGGGCACTATAACCGCTATGTTGGACAGTTGCCGGTAATTAAAAATATTCCGGATGAGGCCCATTGCCGAAATGTCCTGCAAGCTGTAGCCGATATTTGAATTATTCTTAGCAAGCAGGTCGCCATACCAATCATGATAGGTTTGCAGGATATAGGCAGGCGAAGAGATCAACATCGGTGCTAAAAACAATACTACCGACCAAAACGCCAGGCTTAATATGAATTTTAGCTTATCCTGCGAAATGAAAAAGAATGCCAGCCCAACAATGCCGTAAAGTTTTATGAATGTGCCAATAATAATAAACAGAGCGGCCCAGAAATCCTTTTTATCCTTAATAAAAACAAAACTCAAAATAATTAATGCACCAATTAAAGGGTTAATCTCCACGTTTGATGATGAGGTCATCAGTTCGTGAGCGCAAATCAATAATACAATAAGATGTTGATTTTCTTTTAGTGGTAATAATTTAATGGCGACATACAAAACCCAGGCGTTAAACATTACCCATAATATAACGCTCAAACCATCGGGCAATAACCCAAATGGTGCCATTACCAATGCGAATACAGGACCGTAATGATAAAGATCACCATAGTGTTGCAGTTGCGGGCCGAAAACCGTTTGTTGATGTATAGTATTCAAAAAACCCCACTTATAAACAAAGTAATTGTTATGGATATGTTGAACAATAACACTTTTTACTACTGCAAACAGGCTGAGACCAAAGTACAGCGTTAATACGAGGGGTTTGTTGGTAACGAGTTTAGCAAGTTTCGACATCAGTTATTTGATCAAGGGAATGCGTGCAAATATAACAAAGCAGGTTATCAGCTAACAAAAAAAAGGCCCCGAAGGGCCTCAAAAAAAACAATAAAAAAGAAATATCAAAATGCCTCGGCTACCTGTTTTACTTCGGCGGCTAACGTAACCCCCGCAAGTTGATCTGCAAAAGCTACAAATGCTTTGTTATTGGCTATTAACTGCTGATTATCAATTAAATTTTGCAGGTTTATTTTACCAATAACAAATTTGTAGTTGCCGGAGTAATAGCGTTCATGGATATGCTTAAAGTTTAAAGCCTCTACCAATGCCTCGTCTTCGTAACGCAGGTAAATGTTAAGCTCAATGTTGTTGGTAAAATGGAGATTGGTGCTGCCTTTCGCCTTTTTGTATTCGTACTGATAGTCATAACGCAAGGCGGCAATATCCGATAAAACCGCCGAGCCGGTAGGATGGCCACCTGCTCCTTTACCAAAAAAGAATTGCTGATCGGCGAAAGCCGCCTGCACAATTACGCCGTTATACTCGTATTCCACATTGTATAAAAACTCTTTATCGTTTACAAATTTGGGCAATACAAATAAGGCAACGTGTTGGTCATCCAGTTCTTTTGCAACAGGTACCAATTTAATTTTAAGATTTTTCTCGCGCGCATACTGCAAATCGTGGGCTGCCAGGTTTTGTATGCCTAAGTTAAATACTTCATCAGGTTGTACAATTACGCCGTAAGCATGCGATGCCGCAATAACCAGTTTGTACTTGGCATCAAAGCCGCCAACATCACTGGTGGGGTCGGTTTCGGCAAACCCCAAATCCTGCGCTTGCTTTAATGCGGTGTCATAATCCATGTTTTCGTTAAACCCTTTTGAAAGGATGTAGTTGGATGAACCGTTGAAAATACCGCTGATGGAGTGCAGCAACTCATTGTCATAATACTCTTCCAGGTTACGAATAATAGGGATACTGCCGCAAACGGCGCCCTCGTACAATAATGACGTACCGTGTTTATGCTGTAATGCGATGAGTTCTTCGAGATGAAGCGCAATCATTTTTTTACTGGCCGATACCACATTTCTGCCGGTGCTTAGCGCTCTTGAAACAATTTCAAATGCAGCTTCGGTGTCGTTTATTAACTCAACAATGGTGTTTATTTCAGGATTGTTCAGCAACTCTTCTTTATCTGTTGTAAATAAGTGAGCAGGTAACGAACGCTCTTTATGCGGGTCTTTTATCGCGATTTTAACAATCTCAAGATTTAAATTTTTGGTTTTGATAATGTCATACAAGCCCTGGCCAACCACGCCAAAGCCAAATAGTCCGATGTTTAATTTTTTGCTCATTATGCTGTCTGCTGCAATTCAATAATTTTTCCTTTTACGTCAGTCTTAAAAAAGGAAGTGATAATATTTGTTAGTTGTCCGGTTTCAATTAAAAATCCATCGTGGCCATAAAACGATTCCAATTCGGCAAACGCCGATTTTTGGATATGTCTGAACAGGTATTCCTGCTCTTCAATCGGAAATAAAACATCCGATTTAATACCTACCACAAGCGTGCGTGCTTTTATCAAACTCAAGGCCTTTTCAACACCATGCCGGCCGCGGCCAACGTTATGTGAATCCATAGTTTTTGATAAATACCAGTAGCTATATGCATTAAAACGATTTACCAATTTTTCGCCCTGGTAATTTTGGTACGATGATGCTTTAAACTCATCCGCCAGGTCTTCTTCTTCCTGTTGAGTGATATTGTAGGTTTTATAGTTACGATACGAGAGTAGGGCAATACTCCTTGCCGCTTTTAGTCCTTTTTTTCCACCGTCAGGGGTGTTGGCATAAAAAGTACGGTCGGCACTAATGGCCAGGCGTTGCGATTCATTAAAAGCAATTCCCCATGGAGAATGGCGTGCGTTTGTAGCAATCAGTATCAGGTTTTTGATGCGCGATGGTTCCATGATGCCCCATTCAACGGCCTGCTGCCCGCCAAGCGAACCGCCGATCAATATCTCAATATCGTTTACCTGCAGATGCGCCGCCAGTAATTGGTGTGCCTTAACCATATCCCGCACCGTAATTTGCGGGAACGACAGATAATAAGGCTGCCCGGTTACCGGGTTTATGCTTAACGGATTGCTGCTGCCATAATGCGATCCCAAAATATTGGCACACACTATAAAGTGCTCGGTAGGATTAAAATAATCATTAATGCCAACCATGCCCTTCCACCAATCGGCAACATCCGAATTTGCAGTTAGTGCATGACATATCCATACTACATTATCCCTGTTTTTATTCAGTTTCCCGTAGGTGTGAAACCCTATTTCCAGTTCACTTAGTTCCTTGCCCGATTCTAACTCAAAAGGCCGTTCGTACTTAAATATCTCTCTATCCATTAAATTTAGTCATTGGGTCATTGCGTCATTAGGTCATTGGGATATTGCGTGTATGTTTTTCTCAAACAATGCAATGACTCAATGACTTAATGACTTAATGACCTGCTATATCCCCGCCAACGCTTGCTCGAAGTCGGCTTTTATATCATCAATATGTTCAATCCCAACTGATACACGCAGGGAGTTTGGTAAAACGCCAGCCGACAGTTGTTCTTCGTCGGATAGTTGCTGGTGCGTTGTGGCCGATGGTTGGATGATCAGCGTTTTAGCATCACCTAAGTTTGCCAGGTGGCTTACTAATTTTAAACTATCAATCAACTGGCTGGCCTTTTCTTTATCTCCCTTAATCTCGAATGACAATACCGCGCCGAAGCCATTTTTTAAATATTTTTTAGCCAGTTCGTGGTGTGGTGACGATGGCAGACCCGGGTAGCTAACTTTTGCTACTTTAGGATGTGCTTCCAGCCATTTGGCCAATTCAAGCGTGTTATCTACATGGCGCTGTACACGTAATGACAATGTTTCAAGGCCCTGTATATTTAGCCATGAGTTAAAAGGCGATTGCGACGGACCAAAATCCCTTAGTCCTTCCACACGGGCGCGGATGATAAACTGGATATTGCCAAACGGCCCGCCAATACCGAATACATCGGCAAATACCAAACCGTGGTAACCATCGGATGGGTCGGTAAATTGAGGGTACTTGCCATTGCCCCAGTTATAATTACCACCATCAACTATTACACCGCCGATGCTTGTACCGTGGCCGCCAATCCATTTGGTTGTAGATTCAACCACCACATGTGCGCCATGTTCCAATGGACGGAACAAATAACCGCCTGCACCGAAGGTGTTATCTACAATTAAAGGCAGATCGTGCTTTTTGGCTAAGGCGGCAACTTTATCAAAATCTGCTATATTGAAACCAGGGTTACCTATGGTTTCTAAGTAAATGGCTTTTGTTTTGTTGTCAATCAGTAGTTCGAGGTTTTCGGCAGTATCATCTTTTGCGAAACGTACGTCAATACCCAAACGCTTAAAGGCTACTTTAAATTGGTTGTAAGTGCCGCCGTATAAAAAAGGAGAGGTCACAAAATTATCCCCAACCTGCAATATGTTATTCAACGCAATAAACTGTGCAGCCTGACCAGATGCTGTAGCCAAAGCGGCAACACCACCTTCAAGGGCAGCAATGCGTTGTTCAAAAACATCGGTTGTGGGGTTCATTAACCGGGTGTAAATAAAACCAAACTCCTTTAGCGCAAACAAATTGGCGCCATGTTCGGCATTTTTAAATACATACGATGTAGTTTGGTGAATAGGCACAGCGCGCGAACCGGTGGTTGGATCAGGCTGCTGGCCGGCATGTAGTTGTAAGGTTTCGAATTTTAAGTTGGCAGACATGGTTTTCGTTTTTTAAGGTTTATTAAATTTTTTAATGACTTTTTTAGTTGATAGCAGTGGGATACAGATTCCCTTTGCGGGAAACACGTTTATTTTCGGGAAGCAGAAAATTAAAACGTGTGGGCGTTAGCAGCAGCAGCAACACATACAAATACAGCCGTTTGCATAAGCAAATGCCAATTTGTTGCCGTGGGGCGCAATAAAAATGTTTTGAAGGATGTTAAACAGACTTTTCATGGTTGTTAAATTTATATTCCCCGGGGTTATTTGCCGGGACAGGAATTGGCACCTTCTTCACCATTGAAGGGTTGCCAGCGGGTCATTGAGCCTGATCTCTCGCCGCTTCTTTATAAACCAAAACCTTTGCGGGGCAATGATCAATGGTATTGCTACCAAATTTTGTTCCAAAGATAAAGGGATATTTGTGAATTTTCCAAATTAAATTTTTTTTAGTCCGAAAAGTCGGTAAAGTCCGAAAAGTCCGAAAGATGAAAAGATGTTCTTGCAGTCTCTAAGCTCCAGCCTCTAATCTCCTCAACAAAAACGTCGCATATCGCCCCTTACATTGTCGTATTCACACCCAACGTATCCTGTTTTTTGACACTACATTTGATAAACAAAACTAAAAAGCCATGTCAGCAAAAAAAGTGTTATTAGATCAGTATGATTTGCATAACGTATTGTACAACAATGTTATCGCAGATATCAGCGATGAAGAGTCGGACAAATGTATCGCCGACCCGATGAATTGCATCAAATGGTTAGCCGGGCACCTGTTATGGGCACAGCACAATTTAGCCAACATCGGCGGTGCAAAAATAACCATGCCCTGGCGCGACCATTTCCACACCAAAGAAGGTGGTAGCCCCGAAGATTTCAACGCCCCCAAAAGCGAAATGCCAACATTGGAGCAAATTAAAAACAAGTGGAACGAAGATGCGCCAGCCATAAGAGCCGGACTTGAAAATTTGCCCGATGCTGCTTTGGAAAGTGTAATACAGGTTCGGCACCCCATAGCGCCATTTGATAACACATTGGCTGGCTTATGGGCGTTTATTAACCATCACCAGGCCTATACCATTGGGCAGATTGGGATTTTGAGGCGGGGATTGGGTAAAGATGCGATGAAGTACTTTTGAGAAGTGGTTCATAGTTCATGGTAGCTACAACTTATTTCGGTTGTGGACTGTGATCCATCAACTATGAACGAACGTTACTAACCAATTTTAAATAAAATTCACTTAAAATATGTCGGCGAATAAACAATTGCTCATTCAATATAACCTGCACACATTTTTGTTTAACAGCGTTTTACTTGATATTGTTGAAGAAGAATCGGCCATCAGGTTGGTTCCGGGAATTAATAATATAAAATGGCTTGCTGGTCATTTGGTTTGGGGACAGCTTGGTTTGGCACAGATAGGCGGCGTAAACGTAAATATCCCGTGGACTGATCATTTCAATACGCAGCTAACCAAACCGGTAAATCCGGCTATTGATATGCCAACGCTGGAGGAAATTAAAATAGAATGGAACAAATATGCAAACCCGATAAGGGAAGGCCTTGAGCAAATGAGCGATGAACAATTGAATAGCGCGATAGAATTTCCGATGCCCGAGTTTAAAACCCAGGAAGATCTTTGGGCATTCATTAACCATCACCAGGCGTATACCATCGGGCAAATTGGTATTTTAAGACGAGCCCTTGGTAAAGATGCGATGAAGTACATTTGAGAGAGGTAAAAGGCGAAAGGTGTCGCCTTTTACCTTCCCCGGCAATACTATCCATTTAACTGCGTTTCAGAACCAGCAGTTCTCAATACCGGTAACTGAAAGCTTTCATCATGAAACTGTTCATAAAAAACATGGTATGTATCCGCTGCAAAATGGTGGTGAATTTCGAATTAAAAAAACTGGGACTGCATTGTTCGCTGGTTGAACTTGGAGTGGCGGAAACCAAAGAGATCGTTTCTCCCGAACAAATCAAAAAATTTAAAACCGCTTTGCTAAAATCCGGCCTGGAGTTAATGGACAATAAAAAGAGCATCCTTACCGAAAAAATAAAAAACATTATTACCGAAATGGTGCGTATTTCGGATAAGCGCATGAAAACCAATTTCTCTGCCTATTTAAGTAAAAAGCTCAGTCTTAATTATACTTATCTCTCCAATATATTTTCAGAAGAGGAAGGTAGTACGATCGAATATTTTATTATCTCGAACAAAATAGCAATGGTAAAGGAGCTTATCGGGTACAATGAGCTCAATCTAACCGAAATTTCATTAAAACTTCATTATTGCAGTGTTGCCCATTTATCTGCCCAGTTTAAAAAGGTAACAGGTATTACCCCCTCTGACTATAAACATTTGGAACGCGACCACACCGCTCCTTAAAATCCGTGAATTATGTAAATTATTTAAAAAGTTGTATAACATTTAAAGTATGGTTGTGCTGTAGGTTTGTTGTGTCCGGATTTCTCATCTATAAATTCCGGAAATATTAAACATTTACCTATCTAAAATAATTTACCATGAAAAAACAGTTCAATCTATCTATGGATAGTGGTCAGGCTATCGACAGCCATCGCTATTCGAAATCTATCTTTTCCGTTGGATTTCTGCTACTATTTCTTGCCGGAGCATTGGCAGGGTGTAAAAAAGATAATGCGAATGACGCAGGGACAGCCCCTTCATCCAGTCCGGCGTTATCGTCAAGTTTAGCGGTTACAACCCCGCATGGAATTGGCCCCGCTCTAATAAATCTCAGAACGGCTGGCGATTTTACCATTTTAACAGAGACCGGGATTACCACCACCGGAGTTACTGCTATCACCGGCGATATCGGCACGAGCCCAATAGCCGCCACAGCCATAACCGGCTTTGGATTGATAATGAATACCAACAATCAATCGTCGCATACGCCCATTGTAACCGGAAGCGTTTTCGCGGCAAACTACGCCGTACCTACCCCCTCAAAAATGACCACCGCTATTGGCGATATGCGAACTGCTTTCACTACAGGGAATGGTATAACAAATCCACCTCCTGTTGTTGAAAAATATGCGGGCAACATCAGCGGCCAAACTTTGCCTCCGGGCTTATATAAATGGAGTACAGGCGTTTTAATAACCGGTGCCGGTACAACTTTATCTGGCGGACCAAACGATGTCTGGGTTTTCCAGATATCTAAAAACCTAACCGTTAATAATAATGCGAAAATTATTTTGCGGGGAGGCGCACAGGCTAAGAATATCTTTTGGTTAGTGTCGGGTGAGGCAACCCTTGGAACGGCCGTAAATTTTAGCGGAATTATCCTGAGTAAAACACTAATATCCCTAAACACGGGTGCTACGGTAAAAGGCAGATTATTGGCACAAACAGCCGTTACATTAATCGCCAATACTGTACATCCGTAACGTAAGGTAGAAGGGAAAATATGCAAGGCTAAGGTAAAAGGAACTGCGACAGCCTTTTACCTTTCCTTCTACCTTAGTTAAGCGCTTGCTCTAAATCGGCAACCAAATCATCAATATGCTCCAACCCAACCGACACCCTTAATAAATTAAAGGGGGTTTTGGTATCAGGCCCTTCAACTGAAGCCCGGTGTTCAATCAGGCTTTCCACACCGCCTAAACTGGTGGCCTGGGTAAAAAGTTGCAAAGCATTAATAACCCGCCGTGCTTCGGCCTCGCCACCTTTCAGTGTGAATGACAACATACCGCCAAAGGCGCTCATCTGCCCTTTTGCTATTTGATGCTGCGGATGCGAGGGCAGGCCGGGATACATTACAGCTTCAACTTTGGAGTGTTTCTCCAGGTGTTCAGCCAGCAATTGTGCATTGTGCACATGCCCCCGAATGCGGTAGGGCAAGGTTTTAATACTTCGCGCAAGCATGTAGCAATCCATCGGGGAGGGGATAGCTCCGCCCATGGTTTGCACCTGGCGTATTTTTTCCCACCAGTCGCTTTTTTCGGCAGTTATTAATGCGCCGCCCATCAGGTCGCTATGGCCACCAAAATATTTGGTGCTGCTGTGCATTACCAAATCTGCCCCTAAGGCAAGCGGTTGCTGACAAATCGGCGTGGCAAAGGTATTATCACAGGCTACTTTAATATCATGCTGTTTGGCAATGGCTACTACCTTTTTTATATCGGTTATTTTAAGCAGCGGGTTCGATGGTGTTTCAATCCATATCAAGCCTGTTTCAGGTTTTATATAGCTTTCTAATACGTCACTATCGTTTATATCAATAAAATCAAAAGTCAATATGCCGGCAAATAGCAGTTTCAACTGGTTACGCAGGCCGTGGTACATATCATCAGGCGCAATAATATGGGTGCCTGGAGCCAGCGATTGAAAAACTGACATTCCCGCTGCGTTACCCGATGAAAAAGCAGCGGCATCGGCACCGCCCTCTAATTTTGCCAATACATTTTCAAGCAAAGTACGATTGGGGTTGCTTGCCCGGCTATAGATATGCCCGCCGGGAAATGTACCGTCTTCAGCCCGCTCAAAGGTGGTGGACAGTACAATAGGTTGTATTACAGCTCTTGATGATTCATCTATGTGGTTGGCGGCGTGTATGGCGATGGTTTCGAGGCGCATGTTGGGTTTTGTTTGTATGCAAACATACTACGATTTACTTCTTTTTAAAATAAATCGTCGCCGGCAATTTCCCAAATACCCATTCCGTTACCTCGCAAAGCCACATTTGCTGATTGATGGATTCGCCTTCATATTCCTCCAAAAAATAAATGCCACCGCCAATTTCCTGCGAAAGGTCCTGGGTTAGTTTAAGCACATTTGCCCCGTCAAATGGTTCTTCGGCCAGGGTTAGCGTCACTTCGTTGGCGCCTTCGCCAACATAATCCAGCATTGTATCAGCGCCTTCAACCATTTCGAGGGCAGCTTTATCACCTGTCCACGCGGGCAGGTCAATATACCAGCGACCGGTGTCTTCTTTATAAAATTTAAAGGCGGGAAGTTCTGTTATTGATATCATAATAGCTAAGGTAAAAATTCACCATTATAAAATGCCTCGCTATTTTTTTAATTGTTTATGTAGCGTTTAAGCCATTTTTATCGAATAGGCAAAAAAGAAAATCCATGAAAAAACTCTCTCTCTTTGTTTTATTGATCACGATATTTTTATCGGCATGTAAAAAAGATGCGGTTACCAGCGCCTACGATACCAGCCTTTCAAAATTTCAATCGTTTAATAAAAGCGCAAAGAAAGGTTACACCTATACTGCTGTGAGATCCTATTTCGCCTGGATTCATTCCAGGGTTGAAACGAAAATTACGGTTGTGAATGGTGCCATTACGGCCCGCGATTATGTGGCTTATAATTATGTATCAACCCCTGGTGTAGATACTTTAATACAAACGGTAGCCGAGCAATGGCACGAAGAAGGTGCTGCTTTGAATAGTCATGATAACACCTGGTTTTTAACGCTTGACCAGGTTTATACAACTGCGAAAAAAGATTGGCTGAGCGTTGATCCCAAAAAAAACGATATTTCTTTTGAGACCAATAATAACGGGATGATATCATCTGCCGGTTATGTGCCAAAAGGATGTGTGGATGATTGCTTTTTTGGGATCAATATTTCTTCTATTACGGCTTTGTAAAACAGGCGGGAAAAACTTACGAAGTTTTGTAAACTTTGTAAGTTTACGTTTGCATTAAATGTTACACCATCATTACATTACATTTTCTTATTTTTGTGGAAAGTTTTTTGAATGGAAGCCGAAGAAAATTTACGCTATTTATTAAATAACCCGAACTTACCGGCTGATTTAAAACAAGTTGCCGAAAAAGTGCTACAAAGCGAGCGCATCACCTTTGATGAAGGCGTTTTACTGTATGAAACCGCTGACCTGGGCTATCTGGGTATTTTGGCCAACTACATCCGCGAAAAGCGTCATGGAAATAAAACTTATTTCAATCGTAATTTCCATATAGAACCTACTAACCTTTGTGTGTACGACTGCAAGTTTTGTTCATATTCACGGCTGATCAAACAAAAATCGGAAGGCTGGGAATATACAATGGACGAGATGCTTGACATTGTATATAAATACGATAATGAGCCGGTTACCGAAGTGCATATAGTTGGCGGTGTATTGCCGCAATACGATGTTGCCTTTTACAGCGAATTGTTTAGTAAAATAAGGGCGCATCGCCCGGAATTACACGTGAAAGCTTTGACCCCGGTTGAGTATCACTACATATTTAAAAAGGCAAAGATTGATTACGCAACAGGCATGAAACTGATGCTTGATGCCGGCTTGCAATCTATCCCCGGTGGTGGCGCCGAAATATTCCACCCCGAAATACGGGAACAAATTGCCAAAGACAAATGTACAGCCGACCAATGGCTGGCTATCCACGAAGAATGGCATAAATTGGGTGCGCGCTCAAACGCAACCATGCTGTATGGCCACATAGAAAAATACTGGCATCGGGTTGATCACATGGAGCGCCTGCGTCAGCTGCAGGATAAAACCGGGGGATTCCAGACGTTTATCCCGTTAAAATTCAGGAATAAAGATAACCAGATGTCGCACGTTCCGGAATCAACAGTTGTGGAGGATTTAAAAAACTATGCTATAGCAAGGATTTACCTGGATAACTTTGATCACATCAAAGCCTATTGGGCCATGATCAGCCGCACAACTGCACAATTGTCTTTGAATTTTGGTGTGGATGATATTGACGGAACATTGGACGATACCACCAAAATATATTCAATGGCCGGCGCCGAAGAACAACACCCCGGCATGAGCACTAAACAGTTGGTGGAGCTTATAAAGAACGTTGGCCGCGAACCTATTGAAAGGGATACCCTATACAATGTGGTTACCGACTACACCAACTTTAATTTCCCCGAAGAAGCAAAGCCACAATTTTATAAACTGCCGGTGATTAATTAGTTTATTAGTTCACTGGTTCATTAGTCATTGTATGATTGATATTGGTAATAAGTCAAATGACCAATGACTAATGACAGCGCAGCGAATGACCAATGACAGCAAAGCGAATGACAAAAACTCTCTACATCGTCCGTCATGGACAAACTGATTTAAATAAGCGGGGAATCATCCAGGGGCGTGGTATGGATACTGATTTGAACGATGAAGGACGACGCCAGGCGGGTTTGTTTTTTAAAGCATATCAATCGGTACCTTTTGATAAAATTTACGTTTCTGCATTAAAACGTACGCAACAAAGCATACAACCATTTATTGATTTGGGGATACCGTTCGAAAAGCTGTCGGGCCTCGATGAATTGGGCTGGGGTATTCACGAAGGCAAACCTGCCGAACCTGAAAGTAAGGCAGCCTTTATGCAAATTATGCGCGACTGGCTGGATGGCAAACTCGATGAAAAGTTTGAAGGTGGTGAAAGTCCGAATGAGGTGAAAGCCCGTCAGCTGGAAGCATTGAAGGTAATTATGTCGCACCCGGAGGAAGAAACTGTTTTAATTTGTATGCATGGCAGAGCTTTACGATTGCTGCTTTGCATTTTAACCAATAAACCGCTTACCGAAATGGAAACATTTCCGCATCAAAACCTGGTTTTATACAAGGTTATTTATGACGGAAATAAATACGAGATCGTGGATTTTAACAATGCGGAGCATTTGAAAGCATAAATGAATAAAATTAGAATATCAGCAGTAAGCTATACCAATACCAAACCCTTTATATACGGCCTGCAGCATAACCCGGCCATTATGCACAAAATTGAACTCAGCCTGGATAATCCCACAGATTGTGCCCAAAAACTGATTGATGATGTGGTGGATATCGGATTAATACCGGTGGCAGCAACTTTAAGTTTGAAGCAATGGGAAATAGTATCTGATTATTGTATTGGCGCGGTGGGTGCCGTGAATTCTGTGTTCATATTCAGTAATTGCGCTGTAAACGAGATTCGTACCCTGCAGCTCGATCCGCAATCGCGTTCGTCAAACAACCTGGCGCGCGTTTTACTAAAGAATTATTGGAAAGCAGATAATCTGATGATTGAAGTAAATGCGGATAATTATACCCAATCAACCGATCCGCATACTGCTTTTGTACAAATAGGCGACCGTACCTTTGGTAAAAAGGAAAAATACCGCTTTGTTTACGATTTGGCCGAGGAATGGCAGAAGTTTACCGGCCTGCCATTTGTATTTGCTGCCTGGATTGCCAATAAACCCATTCCCGTAGCGTTTATGGAGGAATTTAACGAGGCCTTAAAATACGGGCTTTCGCATCGTACTGAGTTGTTGAAAGAATTGCCAAAACGGGACGATTTTGACTTTGAGGATTATTTAATGCATAAGCTGGATTTTGATTTGACTGCCGATAAGAAAAAGGCTTTGTATATGTTTTTGGAGTACGTGAGGGCGTTGTAAAAGGCGTTTCAACTGCCGACTGGTTGTAGTGCACGTCAATACTGTACCATATAATACAGCGTCTTTCGGACTTTCGGTTTTTTCCGACTTTCCGGACTCTTACTCTGCTTCTCGTTATAGGAACAAAATTTATCCTCCAATTAAACTATCCATTTAAAAATCAATCATATAGCTGTTGAATATATTTTAACGGCGATTGATGATGAAGGATTACTATTATGCTTTAGGACTCGAAGCAGATTGCACGGCGGCCGAAATAAAAGAGGCATATCACAAGCTATCTAAAAAATTTCACCCCGACTTAAATCCGGATGATGCGTATTTTGAAGACCGCTACCGGCAAACACAGGAAGCTTATGATACATTGGGCGACCCGGACAGGCGCACGCGTTATGATATCGAACTAAAGAAATTTCAGTCGGGTTATATCCGGAATTTTCATGCTCCGCGTTATGGCCCGGCCGATCAACGTTTTCAAAATAGCCCTTACCGTTTAAAAACGGGGCGCTCCGGCACGGGCATTATTATAACTATCATTGTTTTATTGGTGATTTTTGGGGTTTATGGGGTAAAATATATTGGTTCCCCAAAAGTGCAGGTACCTACCGCGGTAGCTGCGGCGGATACGGCAGTTGTTTATCATCCACACAAAAAACATAAAAAGAAACATACATTAATAGTGAAAACTGCACATAACACAGTTAGGCGTAATTTTGATACCGTCAAGGCTGTTGTAAAGCCGCGGGTAGCTGTAAATAAGCCTATAGTAACCAAACCTACCATCGTCAAACCGATAATAACCACGCCGGCTATAGTTAAACCGGTTAATGCGCGTGCGGATACCTCCACGGTACATCGTCCGGCCCGGCAGTTTTTGTACGCCACCTATGTAAGGGCCAACCAAACAGGTGTAGTAAATATGCGCGAGAGTGACGATTTTGGTTCAAACATCGTTAAAACTATTCCTGCCAATGCTATGGTATTGGTGTTGCAAAAGGGCGATGCCTATTATAAGGTGAATTTTAACAACAATATTGGGTATATTCCGAAGTGGGCGCTTAAAACCCAATAATTGAATTGCTATATTTATGGCAAAACAGATTATTATGACCCCACAATCATTAAAAGGACAATCGGCGCTGGTGACAGGTGCTGACAGCGGTATAGGCAAAGGCGTTGCATTTGCACTTGCTGCGGCAGGTGCTAACGTTGTTATTAACCACGTTGACGCTCACGAAATAGCCCAGCAAACCGTGGATGAGATAACCGCAGCAGGCGGCAATGCCTGGGCAATCCACGCTGACATCAGCAAAGAAGATGAAGTACAGGCCATGTTTGCCGAAATGTACCAAAAGTACGGTACTATAGATATATTGGTAAACAATGCTGGCCTGCAAAAGGATTCGCGCTTTGTTGATATGACCCTGGCCCAATGGAACACCGTAATTGGTATTAACCTTACCGGCCAGTTTTTATGCGCCCGCGAAGCTGCGAGAGAATTTATCAGAAGGGGAGTAGTACCTGAAAGAAGTAAGGCTGCCGGTAAAATTATCTGCATGAGCAGTGTGCACGAG
>Ga0206947_1128_pt1 | contig 20377 bp, 12 predicted proteins | sample Alteio_BWOrgHeat_3_FD_153239 | JGI IMG/M metagenome (GOLD analysis project Ga0206947, IMG submission 153239) | Enriched cells from forest soil in Barre Woods Harvard Forest LTER site, Petersham, Massachusetts, United States -... | ecosystem: Environmental > Terrestrial > Soil > Temperate forest > O...
GTAAACGTATTAGTCAATACTATTACTACTCCTGCTAAAATCATCTGTAGAGGAGTAAGTTCATTCTTTGAATCAACATATTCAATATAGTAGAATTTTAATGAAACTATAAGCAACACTTCCAAAATTGCAATAGCCGCCGCAGCAGCCATATCATGTGGAAATACCGTATTTGCCCATTCTGTAAACTTGTAAAACTTATAAAATAGGTAGAAATAAGCTTTTTTTATAATCATCATAAGTTATAATCCTCCTTATTCAGTGTTAAATTGCCCCAATGATTGCACTTGTTGTGACAACGCATTTGAGAAATCGGACGCCGCCTGATGGGCTCCCCCTGGATAGAAAGCATTAAGTCCAAAATAGCCCACTGATATAACGGCCCCTACCGGCCCTAAAAAGCCAATCCCAGCAAAAACAGCATGCTCTCCTCCCTGCTCCCAAGTTGTGGTTCCCTTATAAATACCATAAGCGTCAATGAACGTTCCCGCAACAACTCCCGTAATACCCGCAATTTTTCCTATTTTCGAGAGGCTAAGGGTTTTAACGTATTGGTTCCCCAGAAATACGCCGCCATTCGCTGTAGCCCCATAAAATCTCAAGTTAGAACCGATTCTGGCGATGCCTGAAAGATTATCAGTCGCAGCCGCAGCTCCACCGTAAACCGCAAGAGTTTGGTCCGTAGTTGTTGGCTCCTCTCCCTGATTAGTCCCAGCTTTCGACTGACTTGTTTTGTCATTATTGGGATGAATAGTAATTCCTGGAATAACTCTCTCGTTTGGCATCCCTGGATTTATGATAGCGTCAAAATCGCCACCCGAAATAGTTCTACCTTTGTTAGCTGCACTTTCATCTTCCCTCCCTGTGGGATCAATTAACTTCACCGGATTATCCAGCGTATAATTATACGGACTCAACCCCGCATACTTATCCTGCATCGGATCAACAGCCAGCCAGGTGCTTACTTTGGAATCGTAATACCTCGCCCCGTAATAATAGAGAGATGTTTCGTCATCCTTTTCCTTCGCATTAAACAGGTAAGGCGTGACTGCTGTCCCGGAATGCTCATCAAAGAACGTCTCGCCAAAGGCGGAATATTCAAAATGCTGCGATACTTCGCCGTTTATATCCGTCACATAATTCGTGCTGCCAAGATGATCGGGGTGGTAAAAGTAACGGTCTGTTTCTGCGCTCTTATCCTTGCTGCTATAGCCGTAGCCCGCCTTAACGTTGTTGCGGCTTGGTATCGTATCCGCGTATATCGGTGGTCCGGTAGTCGGCGGGGTTATATTGCCCGGCCAGCCCTGCGGCGCGGCGCTTGTGGTGTCCACCAGTATGGGCGAAGCGGTGTGGTTGTTTACGGATTCGGCATAGTATGGCTTATTGGTCGGCGGCCCCGGCGGCACACCCAGCGAGGCATAATAAGAAACCTGTTCCTTTTCCAACTGCCGGGCACGGTTAATATAATTGATGCCTCCCGCGCTCAGTTCCATTTGCGGGAAGGAGATATTGTTGAACTTCCCTTTGCCAAGCTGCGTGGCAATTCGCTCACTTTCGATGTAGAAGTGCTTCGTGAATGCGGTACGTGTGCAAACCAGATAAGGACTTACATATACCGTATAATTATCCCGGTGGTTGATGGTGCCCGCAGGGGCATTGTTTACCCAGATTCCCTGTACGCCGCCGCTGCTTTTTACCACGCGCTCGCCGCTGGCATCGTAGGTGTATTCGCTCAAAACGCCATTTTTTATGACGGCCATTAGGCGGTCTTCATCATCCCAAAAGTTTTGCCGCCCGCCGCCTGCGGTTACATTTCCATCGAGGTCGTAGGTGTAGCGATCCGTCCCGACGCTGTCCGCCTGGTGCGGCCCGGCGCCGCCATAGATATAATTCAGCGCGTAGTTATTTGCTGCGCGCTTGTCAGTCATGGTTTTGCTGGTGATGTTGTAGAGGTTATCGTACCCCATCGCGAGGCCGTAAGTGGCCGTGTCCTTGAAGCCTTTATATATTCCTTTGGCCGTTGCCAGGCGGTAAAGCCCGTCATAGGTATAGTCGTAGCTGGCATATCCGCCCAATTTATTAACTGCTGCCTGGGCGCTGTTGGTGATGTTGAGGATGTTGCTTACGGCATCATAGCTATAGGCATTATTCATAAACTGCCTACTTGAGGCAGTGGAAGCCGTTAGGTTGGAAAGCCGCCTCCGGAGGGGATCGTAGCTGTAGATAGTTTCGGTGTTGTTGCCGTATTTCAGGTAAACGCGCTGTTCGTATTCGTCATAGCCGATGCGGTTGACATAGTTGATGGAATCGCCAAATTTCTTCCCGGTGATTGCCGAGAGGGTGCCGCCTTTGTTATAGGAATACGTCAGCACCTCGCCGTCGGGATAGGACATGGTGCGGATACGGTTCCAGGTATCGTAGGTTTGTTCGCTGACATAGGTGGTATAAAACACCTTGCTGATCAGTACCGTGCGGATGGTCTTGATGACTTCGCCAAGCTTGCCGTAAAAGAATTCCTGGCCGCCGCTGGCATCCTCCTGCAGGGTGATCCGCCCGGCACGGTCCCCGGAACTCGGGGCACCGTATTGATAGGTGACTTTATTCTGGTATTGCATCGGATAATTAATGCTGGTGATGCGTTCACGGTCGTACTCATAGGTGATGGCACCCCCTTTCGGAATGAGCTTGGCAATCTGGGCGGTTATTTTTTGCCGGAGGTTGCCTGCAAGATCATAGGCATAGGTGGTCGTCCCCGCATCCGGATGGGTGGCGCTTATTTTGCGGCCCAAGTTATCATAAGCAAAGGTGGTGGCATTGCCGTTGATGTCTTCTACTTTCACCAGTTCATTCAACCCATCGTAGGAAAATTTGGTGACAATCGGGCCTGCCGGGCCACCCAACGCATGGTCTTCGCGCTTGCGTTCGCGGACATCGGTCAACGTTTCGCGTACATGGCTCAGCGCATCGGTCACGCTGGTTAGTAGTGCGCCATTTGAAACGGTGTATGCGTATTTGGTGGCGGAGCCATCCGCCAATGTCGCCTTCAGTGGCCGGTCTTCCACGTCGTAGCGGGTCGAGTCTTGAAAGGTTCCCGTGTTGGTGTTCAACAGGTTATTCTGAACCGGGTCGACGTTTTCCGTCAGCGGGTAATAATTTTTGACGACCCTGCCGAATGCGTCATAGGCGACACGGCCTGAAATGGTCATCACTTCCTTGTCCGGCTCCGCCTTTGAGGAGAACATGGAAATTTCCTTTTTGACCTGAATCGTGCGGCCGAACCCATCCATGAAATGGATAATGCGGATGTCATCCGAATGTGCGGGGTCGTAGTGTGATGTGACGACATAAGGGACCGAGGCTTCGTGATGATAGTCAAAACTGATAGTATGGTCAGATAAACCGACCTCGTAAGGGCCAGTCAGTTTCAATAATCGGCCATTGTTATCATAAACATAGTTCATCGGCTCGCCATTCAAACTGACGGTGCTTTTTACCAGCCCGAATTGAAAGTCGTAAGTGGATGTGCTGGAATAGCCGTAGGCGTCATCCACGCGCGTAACGTAGGTATTTACTACATTGTCATAGGTGTAATTATACCATAGCCGGTCATTGTGATAATTTGCAGGCCGGGTGATCCTGGTCAGATTGCCATAAGAATCATACAGCATGTCGTACACCGATGAAGTGCCATCGGCCAGGAACTGGCTGATTTTGGTGATGTCGCCGGTTGCCGTATTGATGTCCTGCGTCCGTTTGCGTTTTACCGCACCCTGATTAGATACGGTAATCATTTTAGGAATCGCCTTGATATATGGCGCATCGACGCTGAAATAGGTAACGGCAGCGGTGACTTCATCGCTTGCCGTTCCGTCGCCCAAATCGTCAATCGATGTCACATTGCCGAGCGCGTCGTAATCATACGAGATGGTGGTTTGCGCGGGTGCTCCGGATTGCCCTTCAAAATATTGTTTGGTGGTTTGCCGCAAGGCCGGAAAAATCACGCTGTCCTGCACGGTACGCAATTGATAGGTATTATTGCTGGCGGTAAATTTATTACCGCTTGCATCCTGCAAATAGGTTACATCCGAAAGCCCCTTAGTATAGTAACTTTGGTTGAGGAATTGCTGTGCGGTGCTGCGATACACCGCGTCGCGCGCCTGGGTATTCAATTCATTTGTCGTCACGGTTTTAAAACCGTAAAACTCCCGTTCGCGCCGGTTATAGAATCCATCCTGATAGGTAAAGCTGTAGCGCATGGTATCCGCGCCGCTGCCGCCGATACTGTCGACCAGTATGGTCGATTTCATCACCCATTTATGTTCCGGCATCGCGTAGCTGTTGCCTGCCCTTGCATAATCGACGGAAAAGCTGCTGCGCAATGGCCGGTCGACGCTCATTAAGAGGTTCGTCCGCCCGATGGTCGAGCGGTTTACTTGCAGGTCGCCGTCATTTTCTGAATGTAGGACGTCCGGGAAACCGTCGCCGTCAATATCCATGATCTGATATTGCTCACGGGATAAGCCCCAGCCGGTATTGACCGATGGGTTGACGCATATTTTAATAGCAAGGAAAGGCAGGCCGATTACTATAGGCACGGTAAATGCCGCATTCAAGGATTCGCCGGTGGAAATGTTACTGTTAAATTGCGACAAGGCGGACCAGGGTATTTTTGCGTCGAAACTGTTACCGTTATTGAGCTGCACCCCGTCATTGTAAATCTGGTCGATGAGGCCATCGCCGTTAATATCAGCCAGCATATAAGAGCCCGTGCCGGCGGAGCGGGTTAAACCAAACCCTGCCTCGAACGCCCCTTGAAACAAATTGATACCGACGCTGCCGCTCAAGGAGCTGCCCTGGTTTTTATCGATAGAAGCAATGTTCCAATTCTCCGGCGGTGCGAAGGTGTATCCGAGGTTTAGGGCGACGAGCCCGTTATCGTACAGCTTATCGGGCAGGCCATCGCCATTTACATCTACCCATACGCTGTTGGCGGTTTGGGTGCTTTTGCCGACATCTCCGGAAAGGCCAATGGACAGCCCCGCATCTTCTTGCACCTGGTTAGCGTTTCCCGCCGTGCTGTTATTGCTTGGCGCTGGTGAAAAACCGCCCCCTAAGCCACCCGTTTGGCTTTTGCCCGATCCGGTCGCGCCTCCAAGGTTATGTGCCGCCCGAGCCGCTGGCTCCAGGGCACCCGAGGGGTAGGTATATTGAACGTTGTTTTCATTTAATACGTCGGGATAACGGTCTCCGTTCATATCCATCATGTCGAGCTGCGTCGTTTCGCTCGATTTGGAAGAACTTCCGCTGATGCTAAGGATGAACCCAATGCCTCCCCATGTACTGCTGGCCGACGACTTACGTATTTTGGACGCGGCGGTCAAGCCTGAACCTTGCATCAGGCTATCCACCGATACGTCATGTAAAATCAATCGGGAACTGCTTATGGTGGCCTGGCCTACAAATACCGAGGTGTCGGTTCCCGCCCACACATTCTTGCTGGCGTCCGCGATCATAGACGTCACGTCTGCCAGCGTCGGGTTGGGCAGATTTTTCATCGCGTTGGTATCGGTGTAAGCGTTCGGATCAGTAGGGTAGTTCGCCCATTGATTCATCGCCAGCTCCGATTCGTCGATGGGAGCGGTGCCTTTATCGCCTTTATACTGAAATGCTCCCCAGCCCCTGAAAAGCGGCCCGAGTGTAAAGCTGGCCGGATTAGTATATAAACTGGCCGCAACCGCTTCCCTTTTTTTGATGATAACGGGCTTCGATCCACTGTTATCGATAGAATCGCGAAACACGAATGCACCCGTGTGCGGGATCGCCGATGCCAGGGTTCGATTGGCGCAGGCATAGTCGAAATAGTACCGTTGCCCGGCTTTAATCGCTAAAATGAGTGAGTCTGTGTTTCCGATGATGACGCCGTTATTGAATTTCAAGAAGCGCTTTGCGTAAATCGTATCGGGGCCTTTGATGGTAAATGTCACCAAACCGGTATCAGGAGCCGCGCTTATATCCGGCAGCACCTGGACTGTCTGTGTTTTCTGAGCTACGTAAACTGGACCGCGTACATGCCAGTCGTTGTAGTTACTGTTATTCGGAGCGACTGCACTTTGCAAAAGTGGCTTTCCGGACAAATCGACCGCCGTAGAACCGTCGGTGAACGATGTGTAGGTATAATGCGGAATCCAAGATAACGCTGCCCGGTCGATATAGCTATCGCTGTGAATCGTGAACGTTAAAACGTCCTGCGCATTGACCTGCACGGCAGGGAACATAAGTGCCCCGCTGGCGATAGCACTCGGCGGATATTTCTTGGTAAAGAGAGTTTTCGCGACACCTGCAACGGTTTGCCCGACAATTAAGCTGACCGTATCGGACGTGACTGCTTTGTTAAAAGAGCCTTCAAGGCTTACCGTGCCATTCTTCGGCATCAGCGCGCCGCTTTGGTTGTCCAGGATAAAATCTTCGGAAGCCTCATAGCGGTTGGATGCCCGTTTATTTGCATCCGAGTCCGGAAGGATTTTCCCCTGATAAGCAATCAACGGGTTCCATTGCACCTGGTCGTCATTGCCATTATAGACAGACTGAACCCTGAAAAATATGCGCTGTCCGGCAGCGACCTGCATGGCCGATAATCCGGTTGGCGTTTTCGCCGCATAATCGCCGGCTGAAATGGAAGTAGACCAGGCGACAGCACCGTTTGTTTCAACCGCAAGGCGCACCCCGTCATCTTTAGCACTTACAACGCCTGCCGGTGGCAAAAGTCTGGCAGCACCGGTGATAGCGACCGTTCCCGCGAAAGGCGCTTGCCAAAAACGCACCGCGTCTTCAAGCGGGTGATCCAGTTCCTGTTGATGTTGAAGCGCGATGTCGGGCGCAAAAAACGATTTATCAAGCGCCCCCTGCACGATCGGGCTGGGCGTCGGTGCGCTGGAAGGCGTAAATTCCGGATCACCATTTTGATTGATATGATTAAAGTAAACCTGACCGCCTGCAGCCACATCGATCAGCCCGTCACCATTGAAATCGGCAAAATACGTGTCGGTCGTCTGCTTGGTCGTACTGGTTTCATGCCCAGCAAAAGCAATGAAAGGGTAGATCTGTACGCTGGATTTACTCGTGCTCGTCGTTCCTGTATTGATACTACTAAGGCCAGCAACTGGACGTTTATCGCCAAATTTGTTTGCACTATTGATGCCCAGATTGGGCCGGTAATAAATCGCGTCGCCATATTTGAATACTTTATCGGGCAGCCCATCGCCGTTAATATCGACCATGCTTACCAGGCCATCGCTTGCACCGCTTTCGTGAGAAACATTTCCTCCGACGGTATTATTCTTATCCGGAAGAGGGTCAGCGGGTGGGATGATTCCGACCGTAAGCGTTAGCCCTGCACCGCTCGAGCGGTTCTTCACTGTATTGAGTGCCGAACTTTCGTCGGTGAATCCTGGCAAGAGATTGGGAAAGTCACCCCGGATACCATCCGATGGCGGACTCCAGTTCTCGGAGGCGTTCAGCGGTGCTCCGGCTGTTGCCAGATCATTATAATAATGGAACGAGTAGGAGTAGAAAGGGGTTGTCGTCGCGTCTATTTCCTGAACCTTGTTGAGGAGTGTTTTGTTAAATGCGCCGGGGACGTAGGAGAGTTTATAGGAACGAAATAGCTTACCGGTGTGATCGTCAACTTCAATGCTCGTCAATAAATCGGCGGATACCATTGGAAAACCTAACCGGGCGCTTACTTCTACATCTTTTCGCTGCGTGGAATCCCGTAAAAACTTGATCGCGTATTTCCCATCTACATGGCCGGAACCTGTATAATGGATCGCTGACAGATAAATCTGACTACCCTGCAATTGCCCGCCCGACACAACGGTGCGAAGCGTTTGCGTATATTGATAACTAACGTAATTGTCATGCAGATCGCGGGTTTCAACCAGCATCCACTGGGCGATGTTGCCGGAGGCATCTTTCAATACAGCCCCGCTGATTGCGCCGTCTTTCGGTGTGCCGCCATAGCAACTGCTGACGCCATTTTTATTTGTGACCTGCCACCAGTAATTGGCGGGGCTATTGCCATGCCGGATAATCCGCTCAAAGCCGCCCTCAACCCGGTGGTGAAACTGCATATCGGTGACGCGCGGCACAAAGGCGGTGCGGTTCGCCAGCGGCGCAAGCTGCTCTCCGTTCAAGAGGTACGTTTCTGTTTCCTGTGCGGGGCTATAGCGTGGCACGCCCCAGCGGGTATCGATGCCAACAAACGATAGCGGCATGCTCCACCCGAGCCCCAGCCAGCCATTGCCGCCGTCGCTGCTGTAGTTCAGATTGAGATTGGGCTGCATCCCGTTGCGGCCTTTCGGGATTTTGATGGGAAAACTCATGGAGGCATTACCCATGGAATTAGCCACCGGCGCGGCGATTACCGGAATACCCGCCGACGGATCGCCCGCCTTGTAATCTTTGATCGATGTGGGCGTGTATCCCTGTGTCTGCGGTGATTCGGGTACTTTGATGATACCCGCAATTATATCGGTGAAATGCGTACTGGTCGCTCCGACGAACCCTTCCGGTATTTTGGCCGTGTCCGGAGGCAAGGCGGTCCATACCCTTTCTTTTTCATCGAAATAAAAAGTATGAATGTCGTCTTTTGTATAGCCTTCGGGCAACCTTGCCGTATCGATTGGCAGGGTTAACCGCACTGGTTTGGCAAAATGACTTCCATGCGGCAAAAAACGATACGCATCGGCGAAGCCGGTAACATTGACCAGATCTGCACTTAGCGGTGCGACATCCTGACTCGACAGCGGTGTGATCGAGATACGCTCATCGGCAGGGAGCGCCCCTTTAGGTATCCGAATTCCTGCGCCCTGCTTTCCCGAACTAAGCGATAGTCCTTTCGCTTTGCGATAGAAGCCCGCGCTGATTATACCTTTAGTCACTTGCCGATATGACGTATCGGCTGGTATTAAGGCTCCAAATGGAATTTTTTGGCTCCAATGTTGCCCGTTCGGCGATTGCAATTCCAGTTTCAAAGGCTCTGCCGGGAAAACTGCTTCAAATTCCCCATTTTGAATTTCGATCTGTTTGCCGTTACAGGTCAATGTTCCCGGAGAGTCGACGGTTCCCTTGACTAAAAAAAGGCCTTTCCGCGAGGTGCTAATCGTGTCGATAACGAGCGGATTGGGGTGTTTACAAGGCCTGTAAAGCAAAGTGACATTTCGAACTTCATAAACGAACCGGGCGCTATCCGGCACACTGAAACGGATCACGTTATCACCGGTATGAAGCGCTGTCCCGGCAACAGGATCATGCTGCTTTCGCCATTGATGCGCAAAACGCACGAAATAACCGCCGACGGCCCGGCCGTCATTGATACTGCGGCAGACAGAGGCATGATCCGCCACGCCCTTTAACTCGTAAACAAGAAATACCTCTTCGTTTTTTTGGGGCAATCGCGGGATGACAATATGAAAAATATTGTCGTAGGCGCGGTCCGATTCGCCTTTTTGGGAAGTGCCGATACGCCCATAAGCAATGTCTGCGGCAAATTGCATTTTCGGCGACGGCACTTTTGCAACGGCTAACGCAGGCCGTTCCTTTATCACGGCGACAGTATCTTTTAGCAAAGGCTTGTGTTTTGGCCCTTTATAGCCGCATGCCTGGCATAGTAGCTGCACGACCCAGGCGGCGTAGATGATCGATTTTGCCCGGTGTTTCATTGTAAAACGACGAGTTTTAAAGACCCATGATATTGCTCTGCGTCAAAATGAAAAATATACACGCCATTATGCCGAAGCGTTCCGGAAAAATCATATTCCGAGGCCACGCCGTTACCCGCCTGGCGCGCTACTATCTGCCCGTCTTCTGTTAAGACAGTCATTGTCAGCGGCGTCCGCTGCGGCAGGGAGACGGTCACATTGTAGTTTCCATGCGTCGGGTTCGGCCAAATGCTTGAAACAATTAGTCCGCTGCCATCTGCCGGGCTAATCAAAATAGACTTGCGGTACTCGCACCCATCGGAGGTGACAGTAAGGGTATATTGTCCAGCTTTACACAGCTGTACGGTGGGGTCCGACGAATTAAAATTATCAGGCCCGGTCCATGCATAGGTCGTCCCAGGGGCCATCGCGGAATCGGCCTTGATCGTCACGCACCCATTGGCGGAAGGCAGCGTATATTCGCTGGCAACCGATGATGGATTTGGGCCATCTGCACTATTGACATAAAAAGACTGGTTATAGGTATTTTGCCAGCTATCCTTTACCGAGACCGTGTAAGTACCTGTCCCTATCCTTTCAAAACTGCCTTTACGGTTCGTCAATGTTTGGCGCGACACAATCTTCTCGGCAGCATTATATAACGTCAGGGCAAAGGGAGCCACCCCTCCGGAAACATTAACGACCAAACTGCCGCTTCCGGCATTCTCACATGCCGGGCCATTGATGGCGGTAGTGACCAGCATTTCACCCGCGACCGCCAGGAACAGGGTTGATTGATCGCTTGTCCATCGCAGTGAATCGAAATGAGCGATGCCGTCCTTATCCATCCCGCTCATTTTGACCAGCCGGATATTTTTTGCATCCGGAGTTAGGGAAGCTGTACTATCAACCGCCAGCCAGTAAACAGGTTTATCAGGCAGGGCAACGTCCAGCATACGGGTGTCGAGAGCAAGTTCCGTCGCGAATTTCCTGGAAAGTCCTTTGTTTAAAAAGAGCCAGGAGCGCTTTAAAAAGGGTGGCAGCCCCGGTTGGGATTCATCCGCTTTGAGCGGTTTGTCATTATTTCCCCAAATAAGTGAGGAATGGTTTGCCATGGTGTCAACCGCAGTCACGGTGAGTAAACCAGGCTCTTCGCTGCTTGATGTTTTGCGTTGGTACAAGGCCGAACTGTCATCGCGTGCGATTCCTGCAACATGGTGATGAAAGGAAGGCGTTTTTTCGCCCATCCAGATTAAATTACCCTGACTGTCCGTATAGTTCGCGCCGTCATCTGAAAGTGTCAGGCCGTATTTTAGTGCAAGATAGCTGCCGATCTGGAGCCGTTCATTATTTGTAAGCACACGGTCATAGGCGATGACTTCCGGGATCAATCCGGAAATAGAGATGACAGGCAAATGTGGAAAGGCAGGCCGATAACCAATGTTCCAGTGTTGCTGAACCGGCAGGCTATCTACGACTTGCTGCGAGTAAATGCTGATCTTTGGAAAACTTGGATGAAGATCATGGAAGGGCATGTATTTAATAATTGTCAGATCGGCGGCAAGGTTATTGGTCAATACCAGAGAAGTCTTGCCCTGCTTTGTGGTGTGCCAAATCACATTGTCGTGACTCACATCAAACGCCTGGTACACGGTGAATAATGTACAATGGTCGAGCGTTGTACTGCCCACTCCTAAGGATAATGTATCGATGCCATTGAACACCAGGGAGGGGTGAAAATTGAGCGGCTTATTCGCCGGAGCATTCGCTATATCGATCAGCGTGTCTTTAGCATAGACTGCCCCGCGATAGGCCGGGTGTGCATTGTCGGTATCGGTTTTCAGCCAAACGAACGCACCATGTACGCCGCCGGGCGCTGCCTGACCGAAACCCGTAACAGCGAGTCCAGTTAGTAACCCCAAAAGCACCAGCCATCGTTTCATTATTTATTATTAGAGTGTAACGGAAGACGATAGGTTAATAGCAGTTCAACACTATAGGTAAGACACTGCTGCGGTACGAAATTATAGGAATTGTCTTCAACCTCAACCACGTTCTTCGTGCCACGGTGATATCGTGTCTCTATGCCGAATTTATTCCAGACAATAAAACCGAGTACTGCGGTTGCACCGAATTCGTCCTTCCCTTTTAAAACGTTCCTAAGTTGTTGTTGCTGTTCCGGATCGGTGCCAAACGCTGGCTCATAGCCAGGCCCCGGCAATGTTTTAAAGTATATCTGATTTTCCGCAACATTAAGACCGTATTGCGCTCCGACCGCGAAATATAACCAATTCAGTGGACGCACTCCGATCATGGGAATGACGTTGATATATTGGTAGTTGAAATCCATGGCGTAATTATAATCCATGGAATTATGAAACCTGACGTTTCCGCCTTCGTCATCATACCCCAGCTCAGCAGATACATAGAACCAGGATGCGACATTGTAATCGATAAACGCACCGACATGCGGATAGCGCGGCTTCCAGTTATCCCATAGACGGTAGTCGGTTTTGTTGAAATAAGGCTCGCTGATGATGATCGTATTTATGTTGATAATTTTTGAATACGCAGCGCCAGCGTTAAACCCGAAATGAACGCCTTTGGACGAATTATAAGTGTCTTCCGATTCATCTTGCGCTATTGCGCTCATATAAAGACTTGATAAAAGTCCTGTGATGAAGAAAGACCGAAATAGTAAAATCCAGCGACGGCGAAATAGTGATTTCGTGATAAGGTTATATTTCATTATTTAAAAATTGACGGCTTACATTAACAGCTCCGCATTCATCATACGAAGTCGCCTGAAAAAAGATTGTTTTCCTGTAAGGTAGCGGAAGTAGTCCGATCCAATAATTTCTGCTAAATATAAGAAGAAATATTATATGTCATCTGCCGTCGAAAATATTTTTTGAAATATATCGGAATGATAAAAAACAATGTAAGCAAAAAGATATCGTTTGGTTTAATCCCTTTAAACACGTCTTTTATGATGATGTGGTAAGTTCAGCGATTGCTGTAGGTTTCGATATCTTCGCTTATTGCCTCTTCGTCCTCCAAATTATACGCATGACCATCGAGGCCTAAAAACCCTTTCCTCTTGATCGAATAATATATTTTGCCATATTCCACTGCCTCATCGATTTTCTTTCGCGTCAACGCGTCTAAATATCTTTTCAGGGCTTTAAATTTAATCTGGATTTTTATAAAGAAATAAAGCGCTAAGAAAAAAGCTGCAATACGGACATAGGGCACTTGGTTTCGTATTTCGTCTACTGTGGGATTTGTTATTAGCCACCATATAATATAAAGAACCAAGCCACCTGCCATACAGGCGAAGGGTATTCCGAAACGTGCGCCGAATAGATAACTGAGGGAGTCTTCTAAGTCCCGGGGTTTTTTTTCTGACATGATTGCGGTTTTAATTGTTGAGATAATAGGTTACAGAGTTATTGCATTTTTAGAGAGCTTTCTAAATTCCCTTAGCCGGATAGACCGTTTTTTTCATTGTTCATTTCGTCAATGATAATGGAAAGCGCCGGGTAGCCGCCGAAAGGCTGCATATCGATTTTTACGTTCTTTTCGCTGAGTTTCGCCTTGGCTTTCAGGACGATTTCATCCGTTCGATTCTGGGCATTTCTCAGTTCTTTCATCATCTCAGCCTCTATTTTGCTGTCCTCAAAATCGAGAAGCTTACTTTTTCGCGCCATCTCTTTCCAGTGGGCATGTAAAAAAAGCGCGATGCCGGAACAGAAGAAATAAAAACTGGCAACGCTTGTAAAGAGAAGTCCAAGGAGAATTGCCATCCCCGGTTCGACACAGAGATTTGTAAAAATGTCGTAGTCATGGATTAAATGCGGGAAGGGTTTTCCCTTGCGCTGTTTCCTGGGCACCATGAGCCAGAAAAGAATCATGAAGGGCGTGGCGAGGCCATTTATCACCCACCGTATGATTGCGCCAAGCCAGCGGAAACGCGAGGTGCCGTCATCAAAGGAATGCAGGGCCAATTGAACCTGATTGCGCCATTTGATCTTGAACAGCTGGTAGGACCCTAAGAGCAGATAGCAGTAAAATAAAATCCCCAAAGCCACCCAAGAAAGCTGATCGGAAACAGCGTCCGAGTCCTCTGGTGGATTCTGGTCAGGTCCCGTGAGATGCTGAAACCAGTGCAATCCGGTGGCAAAAAACGAACGCACATAATGCCATTCATATTGCAGCGACCAGAAGAGCCAGATGAGTAAGGCCCCGGCAAAGAAATTGACGGCGGTCAGCCATCGCTGACCGAAATCATGCCTGAAAACAACCTCAAACGGAATGATGAACCATTCGACGACAAGCATCAGGAATCCGACGATTTTGGACGAACGCGACCATCGGTGCAATCCCGTCAAATGGCGGGATTTGTTGATGACGTCTTTGTTAGTGATCTGCCTGGTGACAATTTTCATGATTCGGATTGTTTAAATTCGGCAAGCAAATAGGTTTTCTCATTCTTCCAACTGCGCCCGTTCTGAAACACGATGGCTTCCACCATGTTCCCATTCAGCGCGCCGCCTTTGCGCAGTTTGGTAAAGGATTGCGGCGGCACGTCGTAATCGAAACTTTCGTTGCTGCCGCTGCTCACGTTAAAAAAATCGGCGCCATAGCTTTCGCCGGACGACTGTCTTAATTGCCAGCTTCGGCCGATGGTTTCTGCTGCATGCTCGTTGGTCATCGGGTCGCTGTTCGCGTGCCAGATTTTGGTCTGCAGGTTGCCCATCAACGAATCCACGCGGTATTTGCTTTGGGTGCCGCCCATCACCGCGTAATAATTGGGCAGGTTTTGGGTCAGATAGACCGTACAGGCGCGTGTACTGCGTGCCGTTGCCTGGAACTGCATGTCATATTCCGTCACGAAATTCTGTGCTTCATCGACCCAGAGAAACACGGGAATCGTGCTGTCGGAGGTTGCCCGGCGCTCCACGGCCTGCTGCCAGAGATATTTATACACCACCTGTGCGGCCCTGCCTGCCTCGCCAAATTCCTTCACCGGCAGATTCAGAATGATGATGACGCCACGATGGCTCAATTCAGGGTAGGCGATTTTGCGCCGGTCGTCGGGCATTTCAGAAAAAAGCCTGCGGAACGGCCTGCGCAGGAAAATATCCATCATGGTCGTGAGCGTCGACATAATGCTGCTGCGGGTCTTATCGGCAAGATTGGGATATTCCTCTAACCAAAACGCCGCCGTGCTGTCGAAATCGTGCCGCGCCCAGGGGTCGAGGTCTTGGGCGTAGCCTTCCAGCAGCAATTTCCAGCACAGGCTTTTATTTTTCCACTCGTCCGTGTCGATCTGCGCGACACTTACCGGCGCGGCCAGGATTACATCGTGAATAAGCGGCACGGAGACGGTGCCTCGGGCGAGCATGCAGAGGTCGATGGTATTTCGCAGCAATTGCTGCATGGCGCGTTCCCAATAGGGGTCGCTGCTCTCGCTACGGCTGCTGCGGTCAATCGCTTCATAGATGGTGGTGAACAGGCGAACCAGATTGTCGGTATAGCCCGCTCCCTCGCCTTCCCGCTCGATCTCGTATTGCAGGAACGGAAACACGAAATCGCCCGACCCATCGAAGATCAGGACCTGCTCGGCACGCCCGGTCTCGCGGGCATAGCGCTCCCAATCGGCCAGGACATCTTTTTTGGCGCATAGCACCAGGCCGCCGAACCCGGCGGTTAAAAAGCCGCGGGCCAGGGCTTCGCCGCTGCCGCTGGTTTTGCCGGAACCGATGCCACCAAAAATCTGCACGCCTTCGCAGGCATTGCCAATGGTGAACGGCTCTGTGTTATTGAAAGAATAAATCGTTCGGTTGAGTGGAAATGCAATCGGGGGCATAAGGATCAGGATTTTAAATCGAAAATAATTATTTCGATTTAAAATTCAAATACCCCGCTGAAAAAAAATTATCGACCCATCGCCCGCTGCTGCTGGTCGTATTGGGGCGTGTCCTGGGCGGGCCTCGCCAGCGCACGGTCAACCGCATTCTGATTGAGGTAATTATTGCCGCCGCTTTGCTGGACGCTTTCTATATCCGACTTAATATCGGGGTGAAGTTCGATCACATTGAAATTGCTCATGCCGTGTGTCGGCGGCGTATTTAACGGCGGCGACACCGTATCGACATGCGTCATCGTTTCCGCCGGGATATTGCGCTTTGCCTCCTCGATAATTTGCGCCTGCCGGGTCATGTTCGCGGCGTCCATGGAGGAAATATCCCCCACCTGCACATTGGACATCTGAATATTGCGCCGTGCTTCCTCTATGGTCTGCATGGCGCGTTCGCGTTGCTCGGTACTGGCCCGGTTCAATGCGTCTTGAACTGCATCTGCCATCGTTTTGAGATTTAATTGCTTAGGCTAAAGATAGTGATTTCTTCGGATAATCTGCATTAATGAAAGTGCGATAAAACCACCGGATAAAAATCACTTTGTATGTTTGGCAACCGCCATATCTTTCCGTAACGCGTTTTTCAGATTTTCGTGAGCAAATTCACGACGTTGCAAATCATCATTTGAATCTACAATTTCTTGTATTGCCTTTCTAACTTCTAATGGAGCGACTAATTCGCAACGCATTTGCCAATACCCGAAATTCTTAGCGGCCTCCTCCGTTTTTTCGACGGCCGCCCGATGATAGGCTTCCAATAATCCGACATAACACTCTTTCTTCTCTTGAAAAATTCGCTTTAAGTTTTCAACACGCCCGGCTGACCATACTTGAATAATGGAGGATATAATTGCCCCGGAACCAAACGCCGCGATAAGTGGGATAATTTCCATAATGGTGTGATGAATGTTCGATGAAGGTAGGCTTTATTTCGTATATTTAGCCACAAGAAACAATATATAACGTCATGACCGAAGGATTTGAAGTACCATCGATTGTTTACAAGTATCGCGATCCCAGCAATCCTCTTCATATGGAGATACTGACCACAAATTCCATATTTTTGCCCAGCCCTCCCAGTTTCAATGATCCGTTCGACTGCCAGTTTAAAATGGACTTTCATTCACTGGCCGGGGATCTTGATGCGCAACGCAGGCTTGCCGGCAAGGTAGCCAAGCTGCAGGGGTTCTCGGATGAAGAGGTTCAGGCAATCGTTGAAAGGTTGCCGCCCGACACTGCATTCTCTGATGCAGGATGGCTGCAGGCACTCGAGCAACGCCAACTAAAGGATCTCAACGACAATTTGGGTGTGTTGTGTTTGAGTGCGGAACCTGACAATCTTTTACTGTGGGCGCACTATGGCGACCACCACCGAGGGATAGCCATCGGGTTCGACACATGGATGCTCATGGAGGCTTGCGCCTTTGAGCTATTCGGCCCTGTTGCCTATCATGACTTTTATTCCGAGATAACGGATTACGACGACTCCGTAAATGCGACATATTCACAGGTGTTCCATAAGAGCACTCACTGGTCTTATGAAAAAGAGTTTCGAGGTGTACGAAAAATACGGCAGGATGCCCTGGTAACGTTGCCTCAAGGAACGATTAAGGAAGTACATCTGGGCTGCAATATAGCACAAGAACAGGTTGAGCGGATCAAAGCATTGAAAGCAAGCCAATACCACGATTTGAAAATCATCCGTTACAGGACGAGCCCTGAGGGGTTTTTTCTATTGCCGGAAACGCTTATGTAACACTCCGGGTCATGATCGCGTGGTTTCCAATTATCCCATAGCGCTTCCGAATGAAATGAGAGTAATTATCATCAGATACTATGCAACAGGTTTTTTAAGGCCTCGTATTGTTCCTGGTACTTTGCCGGATTGCCATCCTTCAACCGTTGCAAATGATGCAGTTTCCAGCCGACGGAGGGGAATTTTCCAAAATCGTACTTCCTCCAATCGGGCGTCAGCCCTTTCACGCTTAGCAGAAATGCCTTGTCCTCCGGCGTCAGGCTGGCCTGTATTATTTTTATCAGCCCGGTGCGCGTTACCTCATATTCTTCGTAACTGAACGGCTCATTCGTCATTCCTGCGAATTGACTTTCGAGCGCTGAACGCTGGTCCTGCAAATTCGGATGGAGAATTTCACGTATCGGCCGGTCACTGCCTAATAAAGCAAGCAGGAATCCACGTTTTACCTGTTCCGAAAACCCTTCGTTCGCCAACAGATATTTCACGTCAAACAGATCCCGTGGATGCTGCCGGTCCAGCGCCGCGCAGATTTTACCGCCATAGAGCTGGCCGATGGGTACGACTGGCATCACGCAAAACACGTCGAAATCCTCCTGCGCTTTCCCGCTTAATTGCATGTCAACCGGGTCGGCGATGCTGCCGCGCCCTACCAGATTTACTTCAAGCTTGACCGTAACGCCCTGCGCCGCGATGAGCAGTTTTGCCGCGTCAATGCGATGGGTTACGCGGGCGCCGGAAATGGCCCGCTGGATGCTGGCTTTAATGCGTTCCAGCGCTTCGTAGATATGCAGAAGCGAGATGTCCCTGTCTTCGATAGGGACGTAGGTCAGATCGATGTCAACGGACAGGCGCGGCATGTCGCGGACAAACAGGTTGATCGCCGTGCCGCCATGCAGCGCAAAGCATTTCTCCCTTGCGACTTCCGGCAAGACGCTCAGCAAAAGACTAACCTGTTTTTTATACGTTGCGTTCGCCATATTCTGCCAGTTCTTTCGGGACGGTGATTTGATAACTGTCGATATAGACGCCGTTCTTGACGATACTGCGTTTGCCGCTTCCTAAATCCACCTTGCTGAGCTGCACGAATTCCAGCCAGGAATGATTTGCCTTTTTTGCCATGTAAAGAAATAGCCGCTTCACTTTGATGGAGTTGCATTCTTCGAGCAGTCGCTGCACCTGAACCGGCTTCAGATTATTGAGCCCTTCCATCAGCTCGTAACATTCCACCAACGCCATTTTTTCAGGCGCGAGGTACAGGCATTCCATAAGCGCGCGCGCAGCCCCCGAGATGGAGATGAAGTAATTTTTTACTTCGATCTCGGTCATCCCGATGCCGGATGGCAGGAAAGAGGACTGATGGTAATCCACAGTAACGCCCCAATCGCGTTTTAAAAACCATACGGGGAGACGCGCCTGGTCCTCGCCGAAAACCGTCACTTCTCTCTCCGACAGGGGAAGGTAGTGGGCTTTGCCCAAAAGCACTAAGGCCGTTCTCCCACCAGGGTGAATCGGCAAGCCGTTTTGCTTCTGCAGGGCATAGATTGCACCTTCATAACTCACTGCGTCGCCGGTGCGTATCATCGCGCCGGTGCCGATGGATTCCAACCAGCGGCTCCGCCGATAGGCTTTTTGCAGATCGAGGCTATATCCCTGTTCGGCGAGCCAAAAGGATAGCAGCACTACGCCGCCAGGCTGCGACGCGAGCAATTGGTTTATTTTTGTTGGTGCATTGGTAGTCATGATACCATTATAATATATAATTCAAACTAAGGCAAGAGCGATAGTTTAATATAACTCGTGTAAAGGTATATAAAGTACCGCAATATTTTACAAATTAAACAAGTAATTTGATTGAACGGGGACTCAACGAGATCGGGCTAATCGTCGCGGTGGCCAGGCGATTATTACTACTCACAATCTTCAACTATTTAAAAAACTAAGACGCGATCAGATGGTTATGTTTGAAAAAAACAAGCAGGGTGTATCCACATCGGCCAGTGTTTATCTTGGTAAGCCGCAGGTTCGTGGTGATGCCATTATGGATAAAGAATATTTAAATGCTCAACTCGGCGGTCTTCCGACTATCAGCGAACAGTTATTTTTGAATTTTGATAAGGAGCCAGAATAACAGTCTAAATACCAGTCCCTTCTATCAAATATCTCACAAGTAAAATCTTTCAGAGACCATTTGTCGAATTTTTATCATAGAGGGTTATTTTCCCTTCCAGTTGCTGTAGCGAATTTTTATTCCCGCGCATGTTGTGCAGGGATGTGTGACTTTTGATCCTCGAGTATCATCGTCGCGTCATTACTAGAGGGCCATATACCGGGTTTTAGCACATTTGCTTCTGTCCGCCACCTCGCCCTCTATCAAAATCCGATAACCGCGTCCAGCGCGTCGTCAGCATCCTTATGGATGAAATTGGCCTGGTAGCCTATCGTGGTTGAGATATGCGTGTGCCGATAGAGTTTTTGAAGCATCTGAATTGGTATTTTATCCCCGGACAGGTTCCCAAAACTATGCCGGGCAATATGCATCGTCACCGTTTTTTTAACCCCCGCTTCTTCCAGCACCTTTTTAAGCTGAATATTATTGGCCTTCACGCGGGTTTTGATATGGCGCTGAACTTCCAGCGCCTTTGACAAATCGTCCAACTTCTCGAGGTCCGGAAAGACGAGATCGTGCCTGGGCTTCTCCCGGCGGTACTGTTCCAGTATCGCCAGTGCCTTTTGCGGCACTTTCAGCGAGCCGCCTTTGTCGTTCTTGCCCATCTTATAAAACAAACGGTCATTTTGAAAATCCGCCCATTTTAAGCGGAGCACATCAGAAATCCGCATCCCGGCAAAATAGAACGAGAATAGCCACAGGTTCCGTGCGTGATTCGCCATGTCGTCGACCTCGGCTTTTTCAATCGCCTGTATATCTTCCGCCGTTAACCCGATTTTGAGGGAATCGGGGAATTTGAAGGTTATTCCACCCTTTTTACCGAAGGGATAATA
>Ga0206947_1130_pt1 | contig 19964 bp, 16 predicted proteins | sample Alteio_BWOrgHeat_3_FD_153239 | JGI IMG/M metagenome (GOLD analysis project Ga0206947, IMG submission 153239) | Enriched cells from forest soil in Barre Woods Harvard Forest LTER site, Petersham, Massachusetts, United States -... | ecosystem: Environmental > Terrestrial > Soil > Temperate forest > O...
GCAGCGAGAAAACTTTACCGCCATGCATAACGGACTATGCACGGACGACACAACAGAAAGCCGAATACCCAAGTCAACCTTAAATACTAACTAAATTAGCGTTTGATATTTGCAAATATTCTTCATATCTTTGTATTAAACTCATAATACAAACAAAATCAGTTTTCTATTCTTATCATTATGAACGTCTAACCCCAACTATGACTTCATTCAAATTTAAAAAAGCAGTTCAAGCGTTGAATTATTTTGCCCAAAAAGAAGGCGGTAAAATAAATTACATGAAAGCAGGTAAACTTGTTTATTTATCTGACAGGGTTCATTTACGAACTTATGGCAGAACAATAACTAACGACACTTACATAGCCATGAAAAATGGCTCTGTTCCGTCGAAGACTAAAGACATAATCCTAAAATCGGCTTGGTTTGAAGGAGAAATTTTAGATTACGTTAATGTTTATTTGTCTGATCCTGAAAAATATAGTTTCCGTTCGCTAAATGAAGTCGACAAATCAGTTTTTTCAAAAACGGATTTGAAAATCATGGATGATATATATAACTTCTACGGCGAAAAAGATCAGTTTGAGTTGAGTGAATATTCGCATAATTTCCCCGAATGGCAACGGTTTGAAAATGAGTTAAAATTAGGCGTTGGAAAAGCTTTTTCAATAGACCTGAATGATTTTTTTGAAAACGGATTAAGCGATTTACCATTTTCCCAAAGCGCCGAATTGCTGTCGTTAAGTAAAAAACAGTTTCAGCATATTTTGTAAAAATGCCCTCAATAGAAGATTTTATAGAAGCCCTATCTATAGGAGACATCTATTGGTTTGTAAACCCGCAGATAAATTCCCTTGATCCTCACCCCCATATTTGTTTAGGCATATACGACGACGAATGTGTGTTTATGCTATGTGGCACATCGCAATTTGAAACAAAGCGCAGGCACTTTGAATTAACCGGGTTGCCGTACGAAACCCTTGTTCGTATTCAGTCAAACCATACCAACACCATTGTTAAAGATACGTTTGTAGATTGTAACGACATTCAAAATCATGATGTTGGCGACCTTTACTATAACAAAACATTGCGAAAACGGGGGATGGTGAGTGATGCGGAATTATTACAAATTAGATACGGCATACAGATAAGTGAATTGCTGGAAGAAGGGACGAAAAAGCAGATATTGAGGGCTTTTCCGGAGTTGGATTAGTTGCTCGCCCCGCTCAAATGCTTTAATTGTTTTGTTGCCATTAGACGAGCTTTTCAATAATACAATCGTTATATACCCGCCTGGTAAAAACATCAATCCAATCTACTACCGTTAAAGTAGTAAATTCGTCTGTTGAAACTTGGCGCACATGAAATAAATATTGGAATTTATTTAAAAAAAAACAAGCTTATTTTTACTTGAGTTTGGAATACTAAGAAATGCGCCCCAAGAACGAACGGTTGGAGAGACAGGGAATTTATATTTTTTTATCTTGAAAGAGAACAATTTAAAGACAATCTAATGAATACTAGAAGCGATTATCACTATCGTTTGGAAAAAGAAACTTATGAGCGAGAACTTATCAGTTTAGCCGAGTATAAGCAAACGAACGCCCTATTGCGTGACAATGATTGGCTTTTTGTTTGTCCTCTTTTTTTTCAAGGATTTGAATTGAAATACATACATTCCTTGTGTAGCAAACCGGGCCCGCATAAAAATACTATAACACAAATTATCTTTAACAAATTCTTTGATTTAGGATGGACTGCATCTTTTATTGAGGGATATTGCAAGCGCTGCGACCATATCCAACCATTTTTATCATCCATCGAACATAGTCTAATATTAACATTTCAGCGTGATTACGAAGGAGGAGTTAAAACTCTAATACCAATCATCGAAGGTATTTTAAGAAAATATCTCGTTTTAGAAAAAGGCATGAATCCGTATCATATACAGTTCAAGGCGGTACGTAATGCTTTTTCCGCTTTAAAGCAGGATATTTTAACCCAATATAAGGATGGCCTTAGTGATTATTATGACGAAAATAAAAATCCAATTTTATTTAGTCCACAGCAAAAAGATGACCTATTGCGTCTTCGAACGTTGTATTATGAGCAATGGTTTGAATTTATTATCGATTTTGTAGACAATTCTTTTTATCTAAAAACTGACCAGTCAACTATTATTACCAATCAAATAAATCGACACGCTATCTTACACGAATTTGGCTTACCATTCGAATATAATTTAGAAAATTACATTAAGGTTTATTTTGCTTTGCAGTTCCTTGTTTGGATATTTTTAAATAAAGAAATTAAAAGTCTATTGAATGAAATAAATGGATATCGCCTATTCGAAAAAGCCGAAGCATACAAAAGAATAATTCGATCTGCCGAAAAAATAGCTTATCAAAAGCATTTGCTTATGAAAAACTATAGGGGGTATAATGAAAGCTTGTTTAAAGAGAAGTTCAACGTCAAAGAGATCATCCTCCCTCAAGAACATCGTATTAAACATAAGGTATTGATGAAATTTAAAGAGGCATTGTGGCGTAAAGGTTTAGAACCACAATAACCCGCCTATTCGCGTCCACGTTTGAATGCTAACCGCTACGAGTGTCCACACTCGCGATAAAAGCAAGCCATTTGATGCAAATGCAATATAAATCTTATGTCACAAATCGTAAACGTGGAGTCTTGACCTGGCGTGAGCCTTCTAAAATTCACTTAAAACAGTTTTTTTTGACAGGAGAAATTTCAAGAAGCTTATATTTTTATATTCGCAAGTCTGATAGATGCTCATAATTTTCAAATATTCGTCGATTTTTGATTTTCTAAAAGCATTAATATTTTTGTTCGCATGTAAGGCAAGTATTTTTATGGCATGCTCGGCATTGCTGTTGTTCCATGAAACGTTATCGTGATTAAGAAATTCGAATAGGGTATTTTGATTCTTCTTAAGCCGAATTTGATATTGTTGGGTAATTTCGGTTTGGTAAGCTGACGACAAAACTTTGGTGAAAAATTTGATAACTTCAAATTTATGTTTGGAAAAATGGCATTGTTTAAGCCCAAACCTATTTATTGTAGTCACGATTTTTTGCAATATCTGGGTAAACTCCTTTGCCAACGCCTTAAACTCTTCATTAAATGGGTTCCGAATTAAATCTGAATTAAAATCACGTATTAAGTGGATCAAGCATTTTTGTTGCCGACAAGGAAGCGCGTCGTACCCATTGTAAAAATCGGTCACTAAAACACCGCGAAAATCATTTAAATATTCCTTTAGAAAGCCGGACTCCCGGTTGGGTTTGTAGATTGAAATTACTTCTAACCCATTTGTAAAAACCCAGACATATCCTTTCTCAAACTGCATTGCGAATGGCGTTTCATCAACATATAAAACATTACTTTTCAAAAGGATGCGTAATAAGGCGTTGTAAGCTGGTTCGTAATATCGAATAAAATAGTCTTTACAGACAAAGAAAGTAGAACTTGATATCGACAAATGAAATAAATCCTTGACATTATTCTCTATTTGTCTGAATCCTTGTTTATTGACTATGTGTTGGTATATAGTCCAAACAATAAGATTATGGCCCAATTTTAATCGTTGCGTGGGATATTCAATTGGCACGAAATAATGTTGACAAGTTTGACAACTATAACGATGAGACAAATATTGGGTCATCACCACCCTGATGCCATTGATCGAGAAGTTCAGGTCGACGACTTTCTTAGAAAGGTTTTGTCTTGCAATCACGTGCGAACTTTTGCATTTAGGACAAACCTCGTTTTCACATGTAACGATTCGATTGGGCTTATAGCTATAGAAGAATTTTTTCTTTTTAGATTTTTCTTTCTCTATTCTTTTGAGGGTTATATCGGTTTTAGTATAAACCTTTTCTCTTTGATAATCAAAATATGCACACTCATTGATGAATTTCATTTCCGGAAAAAATGATTCATCGACGATAAAAGTTGTTTTTTGCTCCTTTTGCAAATCTTGAATATGTCTGGTGTCAATTTTCTTTGATATAATATTCTGGATTAGTTCCTTAAGGTCCATCAGAACTCGACAATCTTCTTCATTATATATAAGGATTGTATCCTTAATTTTATCATCCAACATGTACTCCCATGATTTTCGCCAAACGATAGATTGTATCCCACTTGCATCTGCGGCCGACCAACTGAAACCAATAAATCTCCCAATCTCCTTTAAACTATTGCTATAAGTTGGAAAATAAATATGGCTGTATAAAACAGACAATAAATTGTAGCAGCAGCCTATTATATTAGTTATAGCATGTCGGTAAGTTTCAGGAAGCTTTTTCAACATTCTTTTTAAAAATGTGGTTTCGTAAGTACCATAATGGTAAATAACAAAATCATCATAGTTCAAAACCTCACTTAAAAACCTCTCACAGATTAACTGTTCTTCCGTTGAACTATCAGCCCAATAGCGATAGTGCTTTATCTCATTTTCCTGTTTTATCGTTAAGCCAATTAAGTAGTAGTAATTCTCATCGGGTAGTCCTTCAATATCTAAATACATTTCCACCTTTACGGTAGGTAAGGGGGCAGGCATGTTATAAACAAATATGTTACGCTCCCGGATCGCTAAAGCTTGTAACTCAACCGACCGGATTTTGTTTCTATTCTCTTTCTGTGGTGGCTTTCTCTTTGGCCGAAAAGTGTATGATAGTTGATTCACCGAAAATATTCCCTTGTTATTTAACTCTTTAATCCTTTCACGGCTAATTCCATTTAAAAGGCTTAAATGGTTTTCCTCAAACGCTTTGTCACGACACATTCCAGCAAATTCGCAAATTGAACAATGATGGTTTAAGTGAAACGGAAACTGCTCGTGCTTTTTTAATAAATCCGCAGTTTGATGAAATTCCTTTAGATACGAGGCTGGTTTTATTTGGGTTGATCTAAGCTTGCTACTGTAAATGATCTCCGCAAAAGGGATAGAAACCGCTTGAAGTTCACTTAGCGCATTCGCAATTCCCGTGATCAGTACTTTGATCTTCCTGGGAATGTTTTCCGTGGGGACAATCAGTACAGGGATGTAAGTAAAATCACCAATTCTCGATTTTACCGGGATTCTTTTCAAAATGTCACAATGGAATTTAAAAATATTCCAGGCTATTACTGGGTTAATGATATACATCGGTCCGTTCTCCATTGTTGTTTCCAACGGGGTACCGTTTATCAATTGTTCGTTGCCTTCTATCTTCAGTATTTCATTAAAATACCTCGTTTTGACGCTATCAGCAGTTGATTCATACAATTGCTCAAAATTGCACTTTTTCCCTATAAGCCCAGTTAGTTTTAGATGCGATTTATAATGGCATTCAAAATAATTCTCAATTATTTCGTTGCTAACTTGCATTTTAAAAATGAAGATTAACGGTTTGAAAAAGCTTTTTTAAATCTAAGTATTTTTCCGCCAATTTAAGTGTCCACGCTTGAATGTTAACCATTGTGAGTGTCCACACTCGCGATAAAAGCAAGCTATTTCGTACAGATACAGGGTAGCCTCACACCGCAAAATCGCGAGCGTAGACGCTCAAAAAGCCATGTGTTCAAGCGTGGACGTTTGAACAGGCGCTATCTGTATTTCCGCACAATTCCCCCTCCCAACCCTCCAAATGGCCATTTTATCCACTTTAATGGCAGTTTTGTTTAGGTTAATGTCAGTTTTCTTATTAATTAATTGATGAAGTTTGGTGGTCAATCTAAATGAACTAATCCCTTTTTAATTGAAAACATGTTAGAGTTATTTATTGAGCTCACCAACCAGATATTTTGGGATGGATATGCAGAGCAGCTATCAACCGAAAACCCGAAGGTTTTTAAATTCAGATTTAAAGAATTTGAGAAAACCTATAACCTGCCGAAAACCGAGCCGGCGTCTGTTCGCCGGCCGGGTTCGTCCGCGCCATTAAGAAAAGCTGCGGCAATGATGTAAAAAAAGAAATGCCTTTGCCGGGATGGAGCGCGGTTATCGGACCTGGGGTTTCGGAATATCCCGCAAGGTCCTTTAGCCCGCCCCACCCCGGTACCGGCAAAATACTACGACAGAAAAACGCTTCCACGCTGCGGGCCATACTCCTGGCCCGCATTTTCTGTCAGCCGCGAGGCGGCTTTAATAATGGAGTTTATTGCAAAGGAAATTCAAAGCATCCTTTAATTGTGTTAGTGTTTTGGCAGGTGATTAAAAAGAATAGTGTTTAAGAGATTGGCGGCAGATAAAATAGGAATACAATTAGTTTTACTATGAAAGAAAATAAAAACGAACAGGTGAAAGCGAACGAAACAAAAATTTTTACACGAATAAAAAAATACTTCAGCGATCGCCACAGTTTAACATTGCAAATGGAAGACATCACCCATCAATTGGAAAACAACAGCCAGGAAATAAGTATTGTGCTGAGTGATTTGGATGGGTTGAAGGAGAAGCGGTAATTCCTGCTCGCCCTAATTCAATATGATTTGATAATGACATACAAATCTGCCGATAGTTCTGTATTATTGATATTCAGAAAAATCGTTTAAATGGCAGTGACCAAACACGAGCGGCGGCTCGGCTTATTACAGGCAACTTCTATCAACATGACGGACATGGTGGGCATCGGCCCTTTTATCACCATGCCCATGGTCATCGGTATTATGAACGGTCCGTATTTTCTGTATGCCTGGCTGGCCGGGGGCTTATTATCTTTTGTTGACGCCATGGTTTGGAGCGAATTGGGTGCCGCTTTCCCCATGGCGGGCGGCTCATACAATTTTTTGAAAGCTACTTACGGCGAAAACAAATGGGGCAGACTGCTGAGCTTTTTGTTTGTGTGGCAAACCATGATACAGGCCCCGCTGGTGATCGCTTCGGCGGCCATCGGCTTTTCGGCCTATTTTTCGTATCTCTATCCTTTAAGTACACTACAGGCCAAGCTAATGAGCGGCGGCGTAGTAGTAAGCATTGTAGCCTTACTATACCGTAAAATTGAAGCCATAGGCAAAATAAGCGTGGTACTTTGGGCAGCTGTACTGCTTACTTTACTATGGATTATTGCCGGCGGCATTGCCCATGGTAATTTTTTAGCTCCCCTGCAACACATAAACGATGGCATTACCCTTAACTACGCCTTTGTGGCAGCCCTTGGTTTTGGTTGCGTTAAAAGTGTTTATAGCTATTTAGGTTATTATAATGTTTGCCATTTAGGCGGCGATATTGTTAATCCATCCAAAAATATACCGCGCAGTATGTTCTTTTCCATTGCCGGCATTATGGTGTTATACCTTTGTATGAATATGAGCGTGGTAAGCGTAATTCCCTGGCAGCAGGCTAAAGAAAGTCAGTTTGTGATCAGTCTGTTTATGCAAAAATTAGCCGGACCAATAGCCGCTAAAGTGGTTACCGGGCTTATATTGCTGGTAGCTTTCGCCTCGGTATTTTCGGCTACGTTGGGCTACAGCCGGGTGCCTTATGCGGCCGCAGCCGATGGCGCTTTTTTTAAAATATTTGCCAGGTTGCATCCGCGCGGAGGATTCCCTTACGTTTCGCTGCTGGTTTTGGGCGGCATCGCTTTTATTTTTAGTTTGCTGTTTAAGCTCAGCGAAGTCATCAGCGCTATTTTAGCCATGCGAATTTTAGTGCAGTTTATTGCCCAGGCAGTGGGCCTCATCCTGCTAAAAAAGAAACGGACAACTGTTAATTTTCCTTATAAGATGCCCTTTTTTCCCGTTCCGGTATACCTGGCCATCATTCTTTGGGCCTGTATATTGGTGGCAACAGGCTTAAACCTGTTTTTGGGCGCATTAATTGCCATTAGTTTAGGTTTGATTGCTTATATGATAAAAGCCAGGCTAAAACGGGAATGGCCATTCAATACCGTTGACGATTTCTCCCCCTCTATACGAAGTAGAGAGGGGGATGTCGAGCGCAGCGATGACAGGGGGTGAGTTAATTAGCGCCGATGCGACCCTGTTGACTCACCCCGCCGGGCTTCGCCGGCACGAGGCTGTATCATAATTAAAAGACAAAACCCACCACCAAATTATATTCTGCTCACTTCAAATCTTAGTGTCCTTAGTGAAAATCTTAGTGCACTTCGTGTTAAAAAATTCACCACAAGGGGCACGAAGGGTTTCACTAAGAACACTATGGCAAATTTATTTTTTTTTCATTTTGTGGTCGGGCACTTTTGATCCAGCCTCAAAAAAAACATTCGACGGCTATTTAAGCCGCCTCCCGTTTCAACTTAATTACCGTGATCTCGGGCCATATCCCCAGCCTTCCTTTAAAACCCAGGAAACCAAAGCCGCGGTTTACATAAAGGTTTTTATTGCCGCGTTTGTACAGGCCGGCCCATTGCGGATAAACATACTTAACCGGACTCCACTGAAAGCCAAACAGCTCGATACCAAACTGCATGCCATGCGTATGGCCTGCAAGGGTAAGGTCGATATGTTTTTCGTGCAGCAGTGTTTTAGCTTCCCAATGCGATGGATCGTGCGACATTAATATCTTAAATTCATTATCATTCACTTGTGCCGCGGCTTTCGTTAAATCGCCATATTTATGGAAACCACCTTTACCCCAGTTCTCCACCCCTATCAGGGCAATTTCCTGTCCGTCCTTTTTAATAGTAGTACTTTCATTCAGCAATAAGCGGAAACCGATTTCCTGGTGCACCTTCTTCAACCGGTTCAAATTAGCGTGTTTGTCGGCTTCATTTTCCCAGCGCATATAGTCGCCGTAATCGTGGTTACCCAGTACCGAATATTTGCCAAATGGAGCTGCAAGTTTAGCGAACGACTCAATCCATGGAAACATTTCGGCCGCCTGGTTATTCACCAAATCACCCGTAAATAATATCACATCACTTTTTTGAGCATTAACCATGGCAATGCCTTTTTCCACACCTTTTACACTGGTAAAACTACCAGCGTGAATATCCGACAGTTGGGTGATGGTAAAGCCGTCAAAAGCTTCGGGCAAATCTTTGTATTTAAGGGTAAGCCGATGCACCTTGTAGCGGTGTCGTCCGCCGGTTAAGCCGTATATCAAACTAAAAAATGGTATCGCAGCAATTAGCATCGCCACTTGGCTTACCCAAACGGCCCTTGGCGGGAAATGCCGGAAGGCACGCACAACATCCTCCGTTAACAAAACCGGTAAAGCAAATATTTTTGGAACCAGCGTGAGCAACAGAAATGCCATTACCCACGACATCACTTTGGTATTACGGAACCGTACCAGGGATATAAAGCCTATAGCCAGCAGTACATCCAGCATCCAGTAGCCCGTTAAAATTAAATTATTGCTGGTGAGTGTTTCAACCGCTTTCGAGAAATATACATCGCTGATAACCCATACCAGCAAAATAAAAAGGAACCTGTTCTTCATTACTAATAATAAAGACGATTGAGTAGCGAAAACATTTTAAGATAAGTATAAAATAAGTGGTTTACGTTTCTTCCGTTAAGTGACTAAAAGGGAAACAAACACGAATGATAGCTAATTACCGGATTTCACGAATTTTAAAACAAGCTCTTCAATTCGTAGAATTCGAGCAATTCGTGATAATTAGTGTTCTTTCACAATTCACAAACAACTTGTTTTTACGAATTTTAAACAGTTTCTGACGCTATCGTTTCCGTCCCCGCAGGGTCTCCGAAGGGACCCTGCTGAGACAGAGAAGTAAATATCAAATCAAACTCCGCGCTCACCTGTGATTCTTCTGTTTCTCCTTGTTAAAAATTGTTAGCTATAAAGAAGTGCGCCTATCGTTTTACCAGCAACAATTGCCCGTTATGCGAACTCAGGTGATTTGTCCGGCTGATCAATAAATTCAGTTTGTTTCTTTCGGGCTGGGTTACAAACTCTTCGGCGGTAACGTAGGCATGTTTGCTTAGCCAGTTTTCCACTGTCATTTCGTTAAACTTCTCATTAATGAACTGGTGTAATTTGTCCCAATTTTCTTTTAACCAGGCGGTTTCGGGGTAAACCGCATCCGGCGATTGCGCATCAATAAATAAATGGTCAAACTGGGCATAGGAGCGTTCGCCTAATCCCAGGCCTTCCACCATCCGGTCGTGAACAGTTAGTAAATGGCCTATCAGGTAAACAACCTTGTTGCGGCCCGGGGCAACTTCAGTATCCATGGCCCATTCGCTCAACGAATCGAATAATTTAGTAGCTTGTTCCACCCGTTGTTCCCAGGCTTTTATACATTGGGTAATAATTAATTTTTCGTGCATGGTGTTGATGTTTTTAATTTGGATTATAATGCCGCTAATATCCCGAAAATTAAAGCCCCCATGCGGAGCATTACGTCAGCGATCAGTAAAATTCCCTCATCTTCACATCTCAAAGCGTAAAATAAGTTAAAGTTACTTTAATCCCGCCCAGGCAAGCAAAATAACGCTCCCGCTAATTTCCGTAATTCAGCAAGTTTTTAATAACCGTTATCCTGATCGCCTTCTCGCCTTTGCAGTAAGGAATACTGCAAAGGGTGGAAACATTGCAGGTCCCGTTCCACTGAAAATCCACACCACCACTAACCAATATGCCAATAACCTCGTTGGTTTTCAGGTTAAACACCGGTGAGCCGGAGTTGCCTGCGAACGCATCCAACGAGGTATAAATTGCCAGCGTTTCATTATTTGACTCAACACTCGCGTTGGCCGAAACCTTTTTCGGAAGACCGTAGGGGTAGCCTATCATGTAGATATTTTCGCTCACCGGCGGGTTAGCCTCGCCCGACCATTTTAACGGCGGCGCTTTTAGGTCGCGGTCAACCGAAAAAAGAGCGATATCAAGGTCTGCTGATTGTTTGTCGATACTTACCGGAAAATAGATGCTGTCAGCCGGTATGATTTTTTGATAGGCACCGGTCTTATTAATAATTTCGAAGCCAAAAATGATGGCGTACTGCTTGGGTGCCGCAGCAAATACGTGTCCGGCAGTTATCATTTGCCTTTTCCCAGTCACCATGGCTGTTCCCGTACCCACAACAGGCTGGTCCCGAAATGCTTCGCCGGGGCAAAGCTGGTAGGTTGTGCCCAAAGTACTGCTGTCGTCAATCTGGTAAAACAAAGCGCTTATTTTATGTAATTTACTTTTATCAACCACTACGCCTACCGAGTAGGCATTACTCCTCATCCCGCGCGTCCAGGGCAGGGCGGGGTCAAGGCTTCGTACGTCTACCCTGCTGTCATACTGGCTGGGGCCGTTTACCACACGGCTATTGGGTGGCAGATCTTCAAGCGGGTGATCTGCCACGAACTTAGCCGTTCTCTCAACGCCCGCCGCGCTGGGCGCATTCGATTCGTTAGTATTTATTGTCGCTCTCAGGGTGATAATTTGTGGCAGCTTTATCTGACCGGCAGCCGCTTTTTGATCTACGCCCTGCTGGGGCTGAATATTTTTTGCACGATCATAATCCATTATTGTGTGTTCGTCTGTGCTTTTCGCAGATCCACTATACTCCAGATAATCAGCGGGCGGCGCAGTAGCTGTAGATGAAGACGAAGTAACTGTAACTACAACCGGCGCCGGCAAAACAAGTTCCACCTTCTTTCTTGCTTTCAACTTCAATTTCTTTTTCTTTTTTGGCGCACCCTGGCCATGGCATAAAGCAGCGCAAATAAAAACAAGCGGTATGAATAAAAAGTAGCGCATCTTATTTATCAAACGGGCGGTTATAAATATTAAACAGCGGGATATCGATGGTTATAGCGCCCCCTAAAAGCCAGGTGCTTGCAACAGGCGACTTATTAATGTCCTTAACCTGCGGCCCGTATTGCGCCCCTAAGTTGATAGAGAATGGCGTTTTACCTATACCAATGGTTAAAAACAATCCCGGCGAAAAAAAGTTGCCCCAGGTAACATCAGGAAGGGCTTTGGTGTCATTGTCGCTGTCAAGGCGATAGCGGGTAACTGCGCCAATGTCAATTACAGGGACAAAGGCGCCGAGTGTCCAATTTTTCCAGACGCGGCCCCAGGTCATATTCAAACCAACCGGCGCCGTAAAGCCAATGCTGCCGGCCACCTTGTGCCCGGTTGTTAGTTCGTTGCCACCAATGATGCCCGGAAAGGCATTAAGGGTAAGTGTATAAATAGATTTTTGTTTGATAGAGTAGCTTCCTGCGGGCAACGCAAATGCTTCGATCGCCTGTTCCACGTCGTCAGAATTTTTCGCCAGGGCCATATCATTGATAAAATGCACCAGGCTCACTATTCTTGGGTCGAGCTTATAACCACCGGACGACTGTAACGTTTGAGCGTAGTCAACAATTACCGTCTTTACCAGCTCCTCCTGATTATTAAGATCGCCGACAACAGTATTACTTTGGATAATTCTGACATCGAAAAAAAGTTTAATGTAAGCCTGTATATTCGTATCAAAAGCTTTTAAATCTGCTTTGGTTACACCTGCACTGCCATTATCGAAATCCTGCTGCATTTTGGCTTCCAGGTTTATCGCAGCATCGGCCACATTAAATTTCAGGTAATAAGATACAGCTGCAACCTGCAGGTCTTCGTTGTCGAATAAGGCCCTTATTTTTGAAACAACGTTTGGATCAATTGCATGGCCAGCCGCAATCCCCTGAAGCGCACTTATTAATTCGTTGATCTTTTTTGTCAGACTTTGATCGGGCTTTCCATTCTTTCGGTAAAATGCGCTGATTGCATGCAATTCCGTCGCGACAGACTTTGCGGAGACGACCTGCGGGCCAGTGGCAGTACCACCAACCAGATTGCTGATCGCCGTCCAGTTGCGCCAGCTATCATCTGCTTTTATTTGCGTAAAGTTATAAAGCTGCAAATACTCCGACGCCATTTGCAACTGGTGCTGGGGAACCAAATCAAAAGCAAGTTGCAGCAGTTCAAGGATACCCTGTGCGTACTTTTTATCGTAAATATTGCGTATAGCATCATTTGCCGTATCGGCGATGGTTATAAAATGGCTGATTTTTTGTGCAATTTGGGGCTTGTTTGCGGTATCGATTAAAAAAACAGCAATAACTTTATCTGCATCATTCCCCAGGTCCCTCGCAAAATCAATTACACTTTTGTTAAAGCTGAATATCGTATCGGCTCCCAATTTCTGACCTGCATTATTTAGTTTGCGGAGGTTCTGCGCTTGATCATATATGCTTTCCGCGTTCTTGCAGATATCGGTCAAAACCGGTTGCAGTAAAGTAATTTTATTATTAAAGGAATCTGCGTTCGACATAAGGTCTGAAAGTTGCGCACCGAGCCATAATTCCTGATTATTAATACTAAAATTTATTTTATAATATTTCGCATCCTGCTGATACAAAAATCCCAGATAAAGCTTCATAAATGGAATTTCACGGCCATAAGTGCCCCAAAAATCTACCGTTGTATATTGAGGCTCTCCATTGTTTGTTATTGTTAAACTATTCGATATCAATTCAAGAAAAGAAAGGGAGCCAACGATATTGACGCTTACGGGATCTATTTTGTTGTTTAGCGTGGCCATAAAATCAGAGGCGTTTAAAACACTTATGAAATTCGAAGGGTTTTTAAGTTTGGTTAGCTGCGGTACCAGGTGGAAGGCTTCGAAAGCCAGTTCTAAATCCGGATATTTTTTTATAAGCCCGGCGAATAGGGTGGTATTCTTTAACTTATAGCCATCGTCAAGCAAATGGTTCAGGTCGCTTTCAATATACTGTTTAATCTCTGCTGGGAAACTGGTCACTTTATCCGCGTCAAACTTCATAAGGTAAGCGGCAGTAGAGGGGAAAAGTACCAGCAGTTCTTCAGTGGGTGTGGTTTTGCTATGCTGGGTGAGCCATGTTTGTATGTTTTGTACGGCAAAGGTGGTTAGTTCTTCTTTGATCCTTTTGGCGAGAAATTTACTCAGTCCGTCAATAATTTCGGTTGTGCTGCCAAAAGCACCTAAAACCGGCAAGGCTTTGTTTATTGAGCTATTTGGATTGATCGCCGCAAAGTAATCAGACTGGCTATCGGAAATCGCATCGTACTTCTGTATAAAAAGCTGGATGACATCTGCAATAAAAGAATGCTGGCCCTGATCTTTCTGAAAAAGAAATACCAGCAACTTAAGTTGCTCAACGTCCGAGACAAATTTTGCTGTGTAATAGTCTGTACGCGCTGCATTATAGTTAGCAACCTTTGCTTGGGCAATAGAATCGGCTGTTTTCAAGACAGCAGCAGTACTTGTACTTATAGATGTAACAGAAGAAGCATTGTTTGCCTTTTTCGCTTCAAGATAGGCATTTGTTGCCTTGCTCGCTAACGATGCAGTGTTGGTAAGGTTGGCAGTTGCACCGTAGTCACTATAAGTTGTAGTAATCAAAAACGATTTAAAAATACTAATCACCTGCGCCCGGTCGGCCACCAACTGGTCGCCTACCAAGTCGGGGTCAATCGCGCTGTAATCTTTTTTTAGTAAATCGGCCAGTACAGAGGCCTGTCCGGCAACCGGTGCGTTTTTTTGGGCAAATACAGGAGTAAAAGCCAGCAACACTGCCAGCAGGACAAGATAAGGTTTCATGATAAATTGGATAAAGTTTCTAATCACATAAGGTATTCTTTACAAATTTGCTGTGCAATTTGCATGAATATAAAAGTACACGACAGCGATTAGATTACAAAGGTATTTTTACGGTATTTTAATATTTATTTTACAACAATTTTGCCCGCAACGCCTTATCACACTGAATTATCCCCCATAAATATTCCTATCCAAAAACGCATTTCTAAACTTGCCATGTGGGTCGTACTCCGCTACCAGCTTTTTAAAATCGGCCAGTTTGGGGTAGCGCTCATCCAGCACTTTTGGCGCCATCGTAAATACCTTCCCCCAATGCGGACGGGCGTTATAGGGCGAAAGGACAGTTTCTATCTGTGGCAGCAAATGCAACACGGCTTCGGTCTCCTGTTTCCAGGTAAAATGTATGGCTACCGATGTTTGGTTATGGCAGGGGCTCATCAACAGGTTATCGGCAGCTATGGTGCGCACTTCGGTGATAAACAAGTGCGGTGCTATTTGTTTGCCCAGCCTGGCCACAGCTTCAATGGCATCCATGGCGTGGTGCAGTGGCACAAAAAATTCGCTTTGCAACTCCTTACCGCTACTGGGGGTAAATCCCATTTTAAAATGCGGCAACCGCTCATACCATGGACCAGGTACACCCATTTGTTCGGTACAGTTTTCGGCGCCGAGGGCGATAATAGGATGCAGGTTTTTGGTAGCAGCCTTTGCCCCGTAAAACTCCGGCCCGTCATGATCGGCATCGGTGCCAATGCGGCTTTTTATCCAAACTTCGTTAATGCGGTCGGTTTGCCAATCGTAAAATAAACTTACGCTATACCCTGCCGACATAATTTTTTCAAAATTCGGTTTCAATTGCGCCATCGGCAGGCCGATAAATACGCGTTGTTTCATGTTAAAAGTGGGTTGTACAGCCAGGGTAACTTTGGTGATAATACCAATAGCCCCCAACCCAACCACTGCGGCATTCAATTTTTCGGCGTCAGCCGTATGCGACAGGTGGACGATGCTGCCATCGGCAATAACCACTTCCAGTCCGCGTACAGCGCTGGATAAGTTCCCGTTTTTTATACCCGAACCATGTGTAGCCGTAGTAATTGATCCACCGACTGAAATATGCGGCAACGAAGCCAGGTTATGCAATGCATAGCCTTTGGCATGCAGCCATGGTGCAAGCTCGCCATATTTAATACCGCCTTCAACAGTTACAGAACCTGCAGCGGCATCAAGCGATATTACCTTATTGAGTTTACTGGTCGAAATTTGCGCATCCTTGCTGTCGGCAATATTGTTAAAGCAATGCCGCGTACCCAAAGGCTTTATTTTGGGATGGCTTTTTACTAATTGTTGTACTTCGGCCACTGTGGTGGCATAAAACACATTGCTGGTGCTGTAAGTAAGGTTGCCGGCCCAGTTTTTTAATCGTTCGGGTTGCCCGGCCCAACCGCTTAGTGGTGATAATAGTGGTGCTGCCATTAAGGTGCTGCTTAATTGGATAAATGTTTTTCTTTTCATAAATAATTGGTTGAAACAAGGTAGGGTAAAATTTCAGAAACTGAGTGTAAAACTTATGAAGTTTCGTAAGTTTTTTGATGCTGGTAAATGCTGTTCCAAAAAACATTCTGCTAACACGATAACACGGGCCGCTCATAGCCGCGGAGGCTAGTCCTTTTTTGTCTTGATACAAAAAAGGACCAAAAAAGATCAAGACAGAAAAAGCTTCCGCCCGCATGCCATACTCCCGGCCCGCTTTTCTGCCGGGCCTTTGCGCGCTTTTTAGACATTTAAAATTTCCTTTGGCGATAAAAAAAGGCAGTATTAAATTGCATCTATATCCGCAATGTTAATACTGCCTGGTAAAGCCCATCTTTTAAAACAGGGTAGTAGTAAAGCCAATGCTAACAGTGGCCTGGTTATTATTTAGGGGTACATGGTTGTAGTTAAAATCGTTTTTATAGAAAGCAGGTTCAATTATAAGCGCAAAATGAGGTACGATATAATACTCGAACCCGGCCGTCAATTTTAATGACGGACTGTGCAGCGTGACCTGACTGGTTGCATAATCAGGGGCCAAGCCAATAATCCGGTCATAACTTTGGGCTCCTGTTCCGGCCTGCAATAAAATGTAGCTTCCCAACCGGCCAAACTTTTTGCGATAACCCGCGCCAATCGTAAAATCAGCGCGGTGGAATGTGCCATTGGTAACGTTTGTTGGTATATTGGCCAGTGCCGCACTGTATTTTGTGGTAACATTATCATAATTAAAACGATAAAAAAACGGGGTGCCTTCGTTTGGCCGGTATTCCATGGCGGTTGTTATTATGGCACCCGCCTGGTATTCGGTTTGTTTGTTATCGGTTTCGAAGTTAATACCAACGATACCCGGAAAGTAAAATCGCGACGTTATTTGCGATTGGGCAAATATGCAGGCCGGCAACAGCAAAATGGTGCTAACTGCGCAAAATGCTTTCCTGCTTGTCATCGGTTTCATGGTTTATGCTTCGCTTATTTCGCTCCAGTTTTTTGAATGGTATTTTTAAAATGGCAAGGAAACCCGAATCGGGTACAACGTCCATGTGGGTATCTATCCCGAAATTTACTTGGTTTTTCGAGAGTTCCTGGTATGTGCCAAATAAGCGGTCCCAAATACTTAGCACATCACCATAGTTACAATCGGTATAGGGTAATTCATAATGATGGTGTACATGGTGCAGGTTGGGCGTAATAAAAATGGCCCCTACTACAGTGTTTAACCGTCGCGGTAAGCGAAATTCGGTATGAGCCATTATATTAAAAAAAGTTTGAAACACTTGTCGCAGCATCAGCACACTAACAACCGGCCCCAGTAAAAATACCCAAAGCATCAAAAAGCTAACCCGCACCACAGTTTCGCCGGGATGCTCGCGCACGGTAGTTGATATGTCCACCTTCATATCGCTATGGTGTACCAGGTGAAATTTCCATAACATATCTATTTTATGCATCACGCGATGATAGGTGTATTCACCCAAATCGAGCAGCAAAAACAAACTGATATAATATAACCAAACATTATGGCGCCAGGGCACATAATAAATAAGGCCCCAATGGTTGCGGTTAGTCCAGTTTATTATTAAAATAACAAAGGTTGTTAACCCAAGCTGAATGGGGAGTGCTGTTAAAATGAATTTAGCATTTAAAAAAATGTGCTGTCGCTTTTCGGCCGGGGAATGCAAACAAATAAAACGTTCGAGCATCCAAAACATCGTTATTACCGACGCGTAAAAAATAACCTGTACCAAGTCTTCGTGTTGCCTTACAAATAGGTGAACCAACATAATTAAATTAATTAGGGGATACGCGAAATTAAGACCCAATTCTGTGGAGATTATGAAATTGTTATAAAAATGTCACGTAAATATTACGCAGGCATGAATTATGCGTTCACGGCATGCCGCCCCCAAGTGTGCAGTGGAGACAAATAATCAAAAATAATTCGGGAAGTATAACGAGCTATGGATTGACGTAAATCATCGTTGCGAAAATGCTTTCACATCCTCTTCGGTTCCGGTAAAGGCACCCTGGCTTGCTGTTTTCAAACCTGCCATAGCGGCGGCAAATTCGGCGGATTGCTGTATCTGCACGCCTTTTACCCGCTGATACAAATAACCGGCCATGTAGGTGTCGCCGCAACCTGTAGCATCTACAATTACTTCGGGCCGGTACGCCGGGATATTGTAAAATACATTGTCGCTATAAATAATGGAGCCTTTGCTGCCGTTGGTGATCACTACTTCTTTTACCCCCCAATCTGCCAGCATTTTGGCGCCGTCTTTTACTTTGCTATAGCCTGTTAGGGCCAGCATTTCGGCCTCATCGGCTTTTAAGATGTTTATATATTGGAGGGCTTTCTTTTTTTCGGACCAGTCCACCGGGTATACCTTGTTGTTTATCACCTTGCGTAAATAACCTTGCACATCAAGGCCTACTTGTCCTTTTGCAGCTAAGGTTTTAATGAGTTCCACAGATATATCATCCGCCAGCAGCGGCCCGAGGTGGAATATCTTAGCGTCAACATCATCTAATTGTTCCATCGTAAACGCATCGGCAGTTTCCCAAACGTTTTGGGTACGCTGATCCTGGTCCTCGGCGTAAATGTTCTCAAAAAAAACAGTATGGGCGCTGGGTTGTACTTTTACGCCAATGCCCTTATCGCGCAAAGCGGCTACATAAGGCATTTCGGCTTCGGCCAGGGCGGTAACCAACAGGTAATTAACATCAAGCTTACTAACTGCGCAAGAAAAATAAAAGGCAGTGCCGCCAGCCATATAAGCGGTGCTCTTAGTGGTGACTACCTTATCGGATGTGATGTGGCCTATGCAGCAGATATCGTACATGTATTATATTTATCAATTGGGCAAGATAGTAATTTGAACGGTATTTTGATGGGCAGGGGAAATAAACGAACAATACGCCGGCAAACATACATTTTAGAGCAGTTGCCCTCCATAAACAAACAATGTAGGGGCCGCCCTTGTGGCTGCCCTATCGGTGGGCAACACCGCAAACAGGTGAACATTTACCAATATTGTTCGCGCAGTTACCCTCCATAAATAAATAATGTAAGGGCCGCCCTTGTGGCTGCCCTAACGGTGGGCAACACCGCAAACAGGTGAACATTTACCATCGCGCAGTTGCCCTCCATAAACAAACAATGTAGGGGCCGCCCTTGTGGCTGCCCTAACGGTGGGCAACACCGCAAACAGGTGAACATTTACCATCGCGCAGTTGCCTTCCATAAACAAACAATGTAGGAGCCGCCCTTGTGGCTGCCCTATCGGTGGGCAACACCGCAAACAGGTGAACATTTACCGATATTGTTTGCGCGGTTACCCGCCGATAGGGCACCCACCAGGGGTGCCCCTACGCAAAATTTTACCTAAATTTACCCCCATGAAAAATCTGTCGCGCCTGTTTTGTATCGCTATTGTTGGCTGTTTATGTTTAATGCTTGTTTCGGCAAAACCTAACCCACGCAGGATCGCCAAGCCAGGGAAAGATTTGCCTGCCCAACAGCTATTGGTAGTACTAACTGATAATTGGAGCACCTTGCAAGGCAAACTCTATTGTTTCCAAAAACACCAGGGCAAATGGGTTTTAAAATTCAGCAATGCTATTGTGGTAGGCAGCAAGGGTTTGGGCGTAGGCGATGGTATTATACCTTTTACCATTGCAGGCGCTCCGGTAAAAAAAGAAGGCGATATGAAGGCCCCTGCGGGTATTTTCACTATTGGCACCGCGTTTGGTTATGCCGACAAAAAAGACGCAGCCTGGCTAAAAACACCTTATGTAAAAGCCAGCGACACACTTATTTGTGTGGACGATGCCGCATCTTCCAACTATAACAAACTGGTACAAACTGATACCGCCAAA